>OGRO01000214.1_pt1 | contig 58956 bp, 72 predicted proteins | sample 1553451 | NCBI WGS metagenome assembly OGRO01 (sample SAMEA2580021, study PRJEB22360) | human gut metagenome | reverse complement strand
CTTAATATTTTTTCTTCTAATGTGCCTAGTTTTCCATAAAACTTTTCACACTATCTTTATTTTGTTAATGGTGAAATTTCTTGTATTGGAATTAATCTAGTTTTTATAGTGTTGATAAAAGTACATTTATGTTCTATTTCAAATCTTTCTGTATCAGTTGTTAATTTATATTTTATAAATATATTAGGTATAAATTCATATCCATCACTTTGAAAGTTACCATAAGATGTTTCGCTTTCTGTATAACTACCTTTAACATACAATATAATAAATTCCATCTATCGCAAGATCCAACATCTGTTTCAGATTTTAGATTATCAGTATCTTTGAAAATCGGTTCTTCGTACATATCAATTAATTTTGAATTTATGTTATTCTTATCGTAATAACTTCTTAATAAAGAATCATTAAAATGTTGAGACAATGCTACATCAATACATTTATCAACATCTGTATTTTTATTTATTACCATTAGTCGTACAGGAACGTTATTTCTATAAAATATGATAGCGTTGTGCTTATTATTAATATTAATTTCTTTATTATCTACTAAAATTTCACAATTAGCGTGTGATAGTTATAAATATTTTAATAATTCATGAAACTCTGTATATCCACTTTCAGAATTTAGATGACCACCATCTGAAATCATAATCTGATTTTCAGTTATAACATCAGCAAATTCTTTTTCTACTTCATATTTAACATAAGGATCATTATCAGAATAGAAACATACAATTTCATCACAATATTTTTTAACATCTGCTAGATTATCAAAATACATACTCTCATTAACTGAGTCATAATCTTTATCTATTCCAAGATAATTATTAAAACCACAGACAAAAACTAGTCTTTTAACTTTAAGCTTATTTTCAACTAGGAATTTACAAATAAAGATAGGTGCTATTGAATGGGCAAATATAATTGTATTTTCATTTATGATATTTGCTTCTACATAAGTCTTTAATAATCTAGACCAATTTTCATAATTTTGATAACCTACTCCTGTTGGAAAGTCTGGAGTATAAACTTCTACTTTCTATTTCACTTCTTAAATATGGAATCCAATTAGAAAATGAGCTTCCAAAACTTCCATGTATTAATAGAAAATTATTTTTCACTTTCTAATTCCTCCTTTAATATTTCAGCATATTTATCTGAACCCTCCCAAACTATAACTGAATATAAATTGTTTATATCTTTTAATTCATTAATAATATAGATAGCTATATTTTCAACTGTAGCTCTAGTTTTTATTACATCATCTATATATGTTTTATCGAGTTTACTAATAGTTGAATCAATTTTTGGAGTAATTTCATGGTAATCTAAATTCCCTACCATATTGTTAACTAATTTGTCTACAAAATTAATTTCAATTCTAAATGTATGACCGTGAATATGTTTTCCATGAGCGGAATCAATATTCCTAATTATGCAAAGTTTTGCCATCTTTATTCACCTCTTTCTTTTAATACTTTGATAGCTTTATTTCTATGTAGTTCTTTTACTATTTCTATTTTATTCTTAGAATATTTTGCCAATTCATCTATATTAGTAATCATTTCCGGACAATAGTTATCATTGCTATCTTGCAACGTAGCAGCATAAACCACTTTTGAAAATTCCTCATACAATATCGCTCCCATACACATCATACAAGGCTCACAAGATACATACATTATTGCTCCTTTTAAATCACCATAAAGATTTTTGTTTTTGGAGGCACTTTCTATTGCCTCTAATTCTGCATGAGAAAACATACTAGTTTCCATCAAAGTTTTATCATCGCTTCTACCAAGTATTTCTCCATCTTTAACAACAATAGCTCCATAGGGATATTTAGCATTTTTAGAAATCTCTATTGCTATATCAATATATTGTTCATCTGTCATTATCATTATCTCCTTTACTTAAAACTTTTTTCATTCAATAATGGAATAATATCAATTGCTGGTTCTTCATAAGGATGAATTTTTCTTAATTTTGATATTACCGTTTTAACTTTATCAACATCACAAACAAATTCTAATTTTTCTTCTTCTACAAATTCTAAACTATTTTTTTCACCAATATATGGATTAGCATTATCATTTGGTATAAAAGTACCAACTGATTTGGTTGATGAGGTACAATAAGTATAATCTCCAATTATTCCTGCTCCAACTTCACATACAGCAGTTCTAACTTCCTCTACACTTTCTAATGGTATTGTTACAAATATTTTTACTCTACTAATATTTATACTCATTCAGAATCTTCCTCCAATCTCTTTTCTATATCTTCGATACTTGGAAGAGTATTTTCTAAAAACTCAGGTATCTCTGACAAAATTTTATATTCACTTACACCGATAGGTTTATTAATATCTTTTAATACTTCAAAATATTTATCATTATTTTCTAACATAAAATTCCTTCTTAATAAAATTTTTCTTACTATTTTCGCTTGTTAATTAATTTTACATACCCGACTTCTCTAATATATCCTAAACTTTCATAGAATCGTTGACCTATAATATTATCGTCTTCAGCGATTAATGCAATAAAATCACATCTTAAATTTTTTGCATAATTATAAATATAATCTAACATTGCTGTACCTATTTTCCTTCTTCGATAATCTTTGTGAACTCCTAAATTCCAAACAGTTAAGAAGGGATGTAATTCTCCGACAATATCACGATTAATAACAATAGTAGCCATACCAACTATTTTACCATTAAATTTAACTACAATGTTGTGATAATCGGAATTATTGTAAATTTTGTCATACTCTTGAAATAATCTCTCATAATTAGTTTTGGTGTTATGATTATTATCATATATAGATATTGCCTCTTTCAAATCTGATTTCTGTAATTTTTCAATTATTAAATCATTCATGATTTTCCCTCCGATTACTAGTATTATATCATATTTATGTACCCATTTGAAGCAAAGCATATTTATATCTTTATCAAATTTACTTTGCTTCAAATCGAATCTACACTTTCTCTCTTATTGGTGGATTTACAATTTACTTTTGAAATTCACCATTAATTTTGTCAACAATCTAAGGAAGAATTTTACTCTTCCTTTTGCTTTTGTAATAATATTAAATTAAAAGCTATAATTTTCTAAAATTTCACCATCTTCATCGTAAATTGTAACATCAGCATTTGCAATGTATAATGTTTGAAAATCAGGATTATCTAATGTATAACCTGCATCTTCAGCCCAATCAAATTCATTTATAATTGCTTTCTTTGCATCAATATTATTGCTATCATCAATTAACTGACAATTTATTCTAATCCAATTTTTCTCATCATAAGCAACAATACAAACATTATTATTAATAGCTATTTGTTTTGATACATTTTTTTGCTTACTAGTTAAAACATAAATTTTATTATCAAATAATACAGGATCCCCAAAAGGTCTGCAACTTGGCTTGTTTCCATTTATGGTAGAAACATAATTTACTTGTGTTCTTTTCTTTAAAAATTCAAAAGTCTCTTTCATCTTTTAATTCTCCTTTACATTTTTATCAAAATAATTGTTTTTTCTAATCTTTCTCTGTTAAATTCTTTTTTAAAACAGAAACAACTTCTGAATGAACTTTTTTGTTACTTATTATGGCACCATCTATGCTTTCGTCATATCTTTGCTCATTGCCAAATAAATCAGTAACTTTACCACCAGCTTCTTCAACAATAACTTTAGCGGCTGCTATATCACAATTTTTGTGTTTTGTTCCGGGAAATATTGCTAGATTAAAATCTCCATTTGCTACACACATACATGCCCTAATCACGCTTCCTATTCCGACAAAATATGTTTTTTTACCTAATTCTTTCATTGTATCATATAAATTATAATCTGCTGCTGGCCACATATCAAAATTAGATACACTTTTCATATCATCTAATTCAATATCATTAACGCTTATTTTTTCGTTATTTTTGTATGCCCCATTCCCTTTCATAGCAGAATACAAATTTTTGGTAAACGGATCGTAAACAACGCCAACAGTTGAAATTCCATTTATTACTAATGCTAAAGAAAAAACTGCTACTGGAATATGTCTTGCATACATAGCTGTTCCATCTACAGGGTCACATACCCATACATAATCACTTTTTCCAAATTGTTTTTCTTCTCCATCAACAGAATGTGTTGGAAATGTTTCTTTTACTCTAGATATTAAATAGTTGTTTATTTCTGTATCTGCTTTTGTAATAATAGTTTGATCAAATTTATAACTTGCTCCATTATCACCTTTAAAATAATTAATCATTATTTCTCCAGCTTTATAAGCAATCTCTTTAGCAAAACTTAAATATTCTTGTTCCATTTTAATTCACCTTAATTTTTATAAGAAATATATCTTTGGCACTTAAACCTTCTTTAACATAAATTTCTCATTACTAAAATTGTACTATATTTTTGGCATTTTTACTATACTATTGATTATCATATAATATATTAACAAGTGAGGAATACTTTTTAATTGTGGTTTTAAAACCTTCTTATCAATTGCTCCAATTGATAACTAAAAAGAGCTTAGCTATGTACTAAGTTCTTTTCTATTATCTACCGTAGTCATCTTGGAGGTATAAAAAGATTATTCTAAAATTATTTAATTACCTCTAAACCACCTAAATATGGTCTTAACACTTCTGGAACTGTAATACTACCATCTTTATTTTGATATTGTTCTACAATAGCAGGAACTAATCGACTTGTAGCAAGGCCACTACCATTTAAAGTACAAACATAATGTAAATTGCCATCATGATCACGATATTTTGTATTATTTCTTCTTGCTTGATAATCTCTACTATTAGATACACTACTTACTTCTTTATAAATCCCCATACTTGGTATCCATACTTCAATATCATAAGTTCTACACATACCTTGAGCACAATCGCCAGCAGCAAGTTTACTTACTTGATAGTGAAGTCCTAATTTTTTCATTAATCCTTCTGCAATATTTAATAATTCATTAAAAGCTTCTTCAGTTTTATCTTGAGGAACATATTCTACCATCTCAACTTTATTAAATTGATGTCCTCTAATAGTACCTCTTTCTTCTTCACGAGAGCTTCCTGCCTCAACTCTAAAGCACTGTGTATAAGCAAAATATTTTTTAGGTAATTCATCAATATTTAGTATTTCATTACTATGAATATTAACAAGTCCTGTTTCGGCTGTTGGTAATAAAAATTTAGTATTTTTTTCATCATCTTCTTCGCCTTTAATCATATAGACTTCTTCATTAAACTTTGGAAATTGGCCTGCACCAAATCCACACTCATACTTTAACATATAAGGTAACATCATAAATTGAAAGCCATTTTTAATATGAGTATCAATAAAATAATTAATTAAAGCCCATTCTAATCTTGCACCAACACCTGTATATATCCAATTCTTTTCTCCTGCTATTTTTACTCCGCGCTCATAATCTACCATTTTCAAATCCTTTAGAATTTCATAATGAGGTTTTATCTCAAAATCAAAATTAGACCGTTTTAAATATGTTCTTAAAACTTCATTATTTTCTTTTCCACCGGCTGGAACATCATCATCTGGAATATTAGGAAGTTCTGCCAAATAATCAAAAATTTTCTTATCTAATTCATTGTATTTAGCCATACCTTCATCAATTTTAGCACCTAAGTCTTTCATTTGTTTTATTATTTCAGTAGTATCTTTTCCTTCTTTTTTCATTTCTGGAATAACATCACTTGCTTTTCTTCTTTCAGCACGATATTCATCCATTAAAGTACCAATTTTTCTTTTTTCTTTATCCCACTCTAAAAGTTCTCCTAAATCAACATTATCCATTCTTTTTAATAATGCTTTTTCTACTTCTTCTTTATTATTTCTAATTCTATTTATATCTATCATTTTTATCTTTCCTTTCTATTTTTTTAAACTTTAAAAATATAAAATACTAGGATCGTTCAATCATCCACCTATAAATAAAATTCACTTAAATCATCTCCTAAAAAATAAAAGAGAATAGTACATAGGAGTCTTAGTTAAGACGGTACCATCCTCTTTTTTACTTAATTTAGATAACGGGTATTAACCGAAAATAGTTTGCTATTTCACTCAAAGGTAGAAACTTTTATTTAATTCTGTTATCTTACACCTACCGACAACTCTCTATAAGAATATACATAAAAGCCATGTCCTCATCAAAGATTTACGTATTAAATAATAGCATGAATTCTTCATTTAGTCAAATTAACTAAGTATGATATAATTAGTTATGGGTGATATATAAATGAAAAAGAAAAACATAACTTATAAATATATTAGTTTAATTTTAATATTACTTATAATCATATTAGTTACTCTATTATCTTATAATGGTCTCTTTTTCTTTAATAAGGGATTTAATGACTTAGATTATTTAATAATGAACATAATTGGTGATACTATATTAGTTGGAATTGTAACTCATATTTCATCTAAAAACATATCAACTTATATTTCTAAAAAAGAGTTTGACAGAAACAATAAGATTAATATAACAGTAAATAAATCTAGAAATAGCATTATAAATTATGCAACCTTTATGGAATTATATAAAAATAACAATGTTTATTTTGTTGTAACTGAATCTGATAGAAAAATAATAGACTATGTTTATAAATTATATGATTGTTTTTTAAATACATTAAATTGTGTTGGAGTTGAAAAACAATTACTGGACACAATATTGAATATACCTTTTTTCTTTTCTTATTACGAAGATGAGAAAATAGAAGATAGCTATGAGGAAATAATTAAAAAATTTGATTCTAAAAATAGATTTAATAATATTTCAATTTTAAAAGATTTATTAACTAAAAATGATATAGAAAAAATATCACAATTTTCAAATATTATTTTAAATATTAAACATTACACTATAACTAATTTAAATAATGTAGAGGGGTGCCAAATATTAATTACTGCAAATAATATTGTGACTTGTAAAATTCCGTGTTTACCAAATCATACTTATGATATTTTTATGTATTATGATTCTGACCATCGGATTGATTATCTTGCATTTTCATTTGATTATGATTCAAAAGAATATGCTACAAACATATTTGGATTTAAATATTCAAATAATAAAGAAGCATTTAAGCCTGCAAAAATTAATTTAAAAGACTATATAAAAATTAAATAATGTGTTAAAATGTTTATAGAGATTGATATTTTATATATCAAATCGTTATGAAGAAAAAGTTGTAAATATCTACTTCAATCGCTCCAATTGATAACTAAAAAGAGCTTAGCTATGTACTAAGTTCTTTTTTATTATCTCTCGTAGTCATCTTGGAGGTATAAAAAGATTATTCTAAAATTATTTAATTACCTCTAAACCACCTAAATATGGTCTTAACACTTCTGGAACTGTAATACTACCATCTTTATTTTGATATTGTTCTACAATAGCAGGAACTAATCGACTTGTAGCAAGGCCACTACCATTTAAAGTACAAACATAATGTAAATTGCCATCATGATCACGATATTTTGTATTATTTCTTCTTGCTTGATAATCTCTACTATTAGATACACTACTTACTTCTTTATAAATCCCCATACTTGGTATCCATACTTCAATATCATAAGTTCTACACATACCTTGAGCACAATCGCCAGCAGCAAGTTTACTTACTTGATAGTGAAGTCCTAATTTTTTCATTAATCCTTCTGCAATATTTAATAATTCATTAAAAGCTTCTTCAGTTTTATCTTGAGGAACATATTCTACCATCTCAACTTTATTAAATTGATGTCCTCTAATAGTACCTCTTTCTTCTTCACGAGAGCTTCTTGCCTCAACTCTAAAACACTGTGTATAAGCAAAATATTTTTTAGGTAATTCATCAATATTTAGTGTCTCATTACCATGAATATTAACAAGTCCTGTTTCAGCAGTTGGTAATATAAAATTAAAATCTTCATATCCAACTAAAATAATTTCATCAGATATGTATTTCCAAGGTTATATTTTTGACAATTTAAACAGCTCTGATTTTAAATTTATTCCATCATAAAATTCTTCAACATTAGTTTTCATTATGATTACCTTGCCACTCAAGAAAATTTATTCATTATTTCCAATTAATGATTTCATTTCTTTTAATTTCGTTTCTAATAATTTCTTATCAATCAATTTTAATTTATATTCGGAAATTAAGGTTTGAGACATATTTTTACTTAATGAATATTCCACAACATCTTTATCTTTTGAACTACATAAAATGACACCAACGCTAGGATTTTCTTGTTTCTTTTTAACATCTCTATCTAATGCTTCTAAATATAAATTCATTTTTCCTAAATATTCTGCCTTAAATTCTCCTAGTTTTAATTCAAATGCCACTAAACAGGATAATTCTCTATTGTAAAAAAGCAAATCAATGAAAAAATCATGGTTTCCAACCTGAACTTTATACTCATCTCCAATAAAAGTAAAATCTTTACCAACTTCTAATATAAAATCTTTTAGATTTTTAATAATAGCATTTTTTAAATCTTTTTCCGAAAATTCACTTGGTAAATCTAAAAATTCTAAACTATAAGTATCTAAAATCCTTGTATTAGGATAATCATCTTCATCAATAGTTTTCGTTACTGTTGGTAATTGCTTACCATCTGAAAGCGTATATCTTTCATAATAAGATGAGGTGATTTGTCTATCTAATTCACGTTTAGAATAATTATTTTTAATAGATAATTGTAGATAGAAATGCCTTTCTTCTTTAGTTTTGGCACCACTTAAAATAAGTAAATTATTTGTCCATGACAATTGCGTCACCAGTGGTGTCGCAATCTCATCATCTTTATAAGTACTATAAAACTGAATCATTCTTTCTATATTTCTTTTGGTAAAGCCTTTAATAGCAGGATAATTATTTTTCATAAAATCTGCTGCTTTAGTTGTAATTTTATCTCCATAACTACTATTTTCTTTCATATCATACAGAAACTTCCCGACTTCAAGATACAGTAAAATCATTTCTTCATTTACTTTTCTATAAGCATTATTTTTCCTTTTTTCAATCATTTCAATTATTTGACTAAAATTAGAATCTAACATAATAACACCTTCCTTTTAATTATTAAATATAGTTTTTATATAAGAGTAAAAAAAGTTTATATCAATAAAAGGGAATAGTATTAGCACTGATACAAAAACAACAATTACAATAATCACCAATTTTCTTTTATTCATATATAATATTTTATTTATTATAGTTGATGTTAATCCATCGACACTCTCCTAATAAAGCAATGATTACTAATAAAATTATACTATATAAAACTAGAATTTTCTATACTCCCACTTAAAAAAAGCTAAGCATCTACTATAATTTAGTCATCAGTTGATTTAATCATTCTTGGGAGATTAATTTTCGTATACGCGTATCGTTAAGGCTGCATTGAGAGAATTATTCACACCCTCGTGTGAGTTTTATTTTATAAAAATATCCTATATCACTCGTTGATATGGGATTTTTTCATGTTTGAAAGGAGGTTTGCTTAAATGAAAATAACCATAGAACAATTAGAATTTACTTTATGTATTAAAGAAAAAATTAATAAAATACCTAACAAAAAACAAAGTAAATTCAATAAAGATAAGTATCCCTTGCTTCAAATACCTAGATATGGTAAAATCATGTCAATCGGAGATGATAACGTGGAAAATAAAATCTTTTTATATTTATATCCAATACAAGAATTTAATAAAGTTTTCTTATTTTCAAATGATTTTTATGAAGAAATGAAAAGAGAAAAACCTTTTGATGTTCTTAATGAGTGTATAAATGAAAGATATAGAAAAAAAGGTTATCAAATAGTATATGCTTTGTACCCTGATAAAGAAATATTTGGAATTACTCCTATGCCAAATGATAGAATTATATATACTGATATTACCTTTAAAGAAACTAGTGGATATAATGAAGATGGAATTAAAAAAGAAGCTAAAGATATAAAATATCCAAATGAACAATATTTAATTAATCAACTTGGTTTTGTAGATGAAATTGTGATTGGAGGCTTTCACTTTAGTGATTGTGTAAAACGTGTTGCAGAATGTTGTTTAGAAAATGGAATGGATACTTTAGTAGATTTAGATTTAACAGATCTTTTCTTTTCGTTATATTATCAAAAAAATTATTTTAAGATAGATGAATATAGTCCAGAAAGATATAAAAAATACTGGCAACAAAAAGCAAGTAGATATGGAGAAAATATAGATTTTATTGAAACCCGTTTTAGAAGAATGTATGGTAGTCCTGTATATAGATTCTATGCCAATAATGAAATAACAAGAAAAAAATAATGTAAGGAGTATTAATTATTGTATTAGAAAAAATCATAGTTTGATGTATTTTTAATTGAGCAAGAAGTTGCTCTTTTGAGTGTGTAAAAAATTCAACTTTGTTCATTTTTTGTCACAAAACTCTTTACACTAACTTGAAGAGAGAGTATGAAACTTACGGGTTTGCTTTCTGACTATTATTACACTATCTAATAGAAAATAATAAGACATTTTATTACCTCTATATTTGTACCCCATACAAATTCATATATAAAGAATATCCCCAATCCCCTTAAATATTAAAAATAAATTAGAAAAAGATAATGTAAATTTTATTTTCTACATTATCTTTAAATTAAATACAGTTTAATATTTCTGGAAAATTATCATATCCACTATCAAAGTTTAGATGACCACCATTTTTAATAATAATTTCTTTTGCATCAATTGATTCTGCCAATTCATGAAGTATGCTTTGTGGAATATAAGGATCATCATCTCCATAAATACAGATTATCTCATTAGTATATTTTTTAATTTGCTTAATTTCATTTTCATCTACATAATAAGTCGGATTGATTTTATTGTGTATATCATTTTCATCAGGTGCTAAATAATTATTAAACCCACTTACTAATATTAATTTATCAATTTTAATCTTAATGTTTTTTAAACCAAGGAAAACAGTTTTCTATATTACTTCCCATAGTTAATATTTCTTCCAGACAAATAATCATAACAGAATTTAAATCCATTTCTTGTTCACTATTCGAACAAAAGCACTCAAAATCTCCTTTATCTTACTTTTTTACAATATAAATATTTGTTTAACCAACATTCATCATTATTTTCATTATATTCTCCAACAGGTATTGGAGTTGATAAATCTTCTCCTAGTTCATATATTACTTCTTTTAGTTCTAGATGATCTATATAGTATTTTGGAATGGAATTATATCCCAAATAAACTCCCATGATATTTCCTGCTAATGCACCAGTTGAATCACTATCTCCGTCATGATTTATAGCACATATAATTGCGTTTTCAAAACTATCTTGATATTTTAAACAAGAATAGATTGCAATAGCAAAAGCTTCTTCTGCTACCCATCCTTCTCCAAGTTGGTAAATTGCATCCACATCAGAAATATGATCTTTGCTTAATTCTATTGCTCTTTTTACTAACTCTTCAAAATCTTTATTATATTTTTTATCATAAATGTTAAATTTTTCTTTATATTGTGCCATTGCTCTATTTAAAGCTTCTTCTATATTCAAATGTTCATTTAAAATAAAATATATCATTGTAGCAAAAACATAAGATGGAATATTTGCAAGTGGATGGCCATGCGTTATAGCACTTATTTCAGCGGCAAATTTCCCTGCGGACTCAGGATTTCTCATATATAATCCTAATGGTGCAACTCTCATTATTCCTCCACAACCTTTGCTGTCATTTATTGGGTTTTCAATTGTTCCTTTTTTACCAGATAATAATGCACTTATACAGGTATTTCCTGGTGCTCTTGAAATATTAAGTTCTTTTATATCTTTTATCCACGAAATTTTATTTTTATGATGATTCGTATTATTTTGTGTATCTAACCAATCCAAATATGCTTCATAAACTGCATCTGATGGTGATAGTGCAATCCCCTTCATAGCCCCTCTAGTTTCACGCCATAATAAACCATTAGCAGTAAATAAAGTCATTTGTGTATCATCAGAAATAATACCTTTGTCATCTTTATATTGAGTTATCTCTTTTTCATGAATATTTCTTTTAAATTCTATTTGATAACCTAAAGCATCTCCAATTGCACCACCAATTAATGAACCGACGATTCTATTTTTTCGATCAACCATATCATTATTATATTTTGTATTTTTATCTTTATGAGACACCTTATTACTTGGTTTAAAAAAATTTAAAATTTTCATTTTCCACTCACCTATCTTTTCTAACTATCTACACTTTATCACAAATCATAAAATTATTCTATAAAAGTATTTGAGTTTATATAAATATTTTGGTTTCATTTATTTATCTAATGATTTAAGCAAAAGAATAATAAAATCCTTACTTTAGAACCATATCATTTAACAGATGCATCAATGATTAATTTGATGTAGTTTTAATTGAACAAGAAGTTACTCTTTTTATTGCACAACTAAAATTAGTGATTAATAGTTCATGAGATAATATAACAAAAGAAAAAGACGATTGATGAATTAACGTTTATAATCGTCTTTTTCATATAGTAGGATATTCATTCCTGTTTGTGTTTCAATTCCCATTCTGTGCTTTGCATTATGAATTTTCCAATCTTCAACACTATCAAAACCTTGACTTAATGCTTCTTTTTCTATATCCTTTTGGATAGAATTGTTAATTATTTCACAGTATCTTTGTTCTTCTTCTGTTAAAGGTTTTTCACCTGGAAGTCCAATTCTAAATAATCCCATATCTCGTCTCAGTGAACATTTATCCGTCCATGGCATATTAGATAAAAAATCTTCATGAGTGCCATTTGCAACAGTTTTTTTAAATTCATCAATTCTTTTTAATTTAATGAATTCAATTGCTTTTGAAATTTTATCCGCCAATTCTTCATTACCGTCTAATAATGCTTTTATATGAATTAATGCTCTTGTTGTTTCGCTCACTTTACCTATATACTCTGCAATTTGTTCGGGTGTTAAATTCATTTTATCAAGGCACTTAACTATATGCTCTATAGTAGAATTAGCAATGTCATCTCCAAAAATATTACGTATTTCATTGTTCATAATATACTTCCTCCCTTTGTGCGTCCTATGTTATCACATTGCGAAAAGCATGTCAAATTCACGTTCTTGCTGTTTATCGTATGAATGTCTAGATTATGATAAGTACTTTACCAAAATGATAGGAATTGGTCCAGTATTATTAAAATTTTTTTATTACTTCTTTCCGATTTAATATTCCATCAAAAGGCATGAGACGTAAATCATCACTCTGGTCGTTACCATGTAAATGTACTACAAATATTCTCCCCTTCAATTTCCAAAATTTAACTCATCATTAAAATGAACCTGATAGTGTCCAGAATCAAAACATATCCCTACATTATTATCAATATTATCTATTACATAATATCAATGGTAATTTTGATGAGGCTCAATCATCGAAAACGAATATTATTCTAAAACATTACGATTCAATTAATACATGTATTGAGGAATTAGAAGAATAAATTTTATGACTTGCTCTTAAATATTCAGCTGAAATAAATCCTAATCTTCTTCGTTTTCAACAAGTGATATTTCCCAGCTTTCCATTGCATCATATACATCTCTATGTAACACACATTTTTGCCCTAACTTTAATAACACCTTGGAAGGTTGTTTTTTTCTGTATTCTTGTTCATTTACAATTATCCCAGCTTGATATGGTATAGTGAAACTAATACTTTCATTAGTTAAGTCTTCAATAATTATGTTAACTGTATCAAGAAATAAAGATTGTCCTTTTTCAATTTTATGATAAGAAACAACAGGCTCTCTTCTCATTTTTTCCAATTCGTCTGCTGTTCCATAGCAACCATGAAATGGTATATGAACCAATTTTAAATAACCTACTTTATTTTTTATTGGAGGTATTGCATCTTTATTAGGAAAGCCCTTTTTAATAGCAGTTTTTGCTTCTTCTGGTTTTTCTCTTAAATAATTTAAAAATGTATATACTTCAGTGGCTTTAGCACTAGGATTTAATTCAGATATTTTTTTTGCAGTATATCCTTCTACACTTATTGCACCTGGTATATCATAAGTCTTTTGAACAAGATATTTTGTAAACTCATCAAATATATCATCATACTTAATTAAATCTTTAAAAATTATCTTTAAAACTGTTTCGCTTTTATTTATTTCTTGTTTCAAATAATCACATATTATTTTTTCCCAAAATGGATCGTTAACCTTTGCTTTTACCATTTCTTCAAGCGAAGCATTTAAATTTACATTATTTTCTTTATTGTTATAAATAATCGTCTTTTTAAATAAAGCCTCATATTCAGAAATCAAATCAACAAATTTATTCCAATTTATAGGATATTCTCCATTACCAATAATTGTTTTATTTAATTGTTTTGTATTAAATTTGACTTGCCATTTTATGTTTTTTGTTCCTAAATATTCGCTTTTCCATTCAGATACTATTGGATTAATTTTACTTACAAATTCATCAAATTTCTCTAATGAAATTGAAACAATAGAATCCTTTGTAAATGCTTCTCTTGATTTATTCATAAACAATAAATCACACGTATTGCCCCATTTTGTTAATGATAAACAATAATCATTAATAATAACACTTATACTTTCCTTATTTCTTTTATCTACGTCTAATTTAAACTTTTCAGGATCCATGACACCATACACTTTTTGTGGTACATTTTCTTCTGGACTTACTTCATACTTGTCGGTTAAGTCGTTATCACTTACTTTTGTTGGCGATGGCACACCATATACTCTTTGCGGTATATTATCTTCTGAATTTATATTATATTTTTTACTAAATTTATCAAATAGTCCCATTATATTTTCCTCCTTTGAATACTTTTGACATATATTCTTCTATTGCATTAATCATTTTTAAAATAATTTCTTTTTCTTGTTTACAAATGAATTCATCTTTATAATATTCATCATTTTTTTTATAACTTCTAAATTCCAAAAAGCCCCATTCTATTATCCCATTTATCTTTCCAATTTGGATCTGGCTCCTTTAGTTTTTCATCCTTCAATCTTTCTTCTAATTCATATTGATTCAATTTTTGTTTTAACTCTTCAAAATAATCAAAATAGTTTTTATCAGGAATTTCAAATATTGGATATTTACTAATACTATGAATAAATTTTTGTGTAATACTAATTAAATCCTCCCTTTTTAATTTATTTTTTGTTTTAAGAAATTCAAACATTTTTGTTATCTCCATATATATCCTTAATACAAAAATTTGGTCGGCCTTCTTCAAAATTCCATGTATGAAAAGAATCTCCACAACAATATTTCCAACTTGAACATTTTGCACACTTATCACATTTTGTTCTTTTTTCAGTTCTAAATATTTTAAATTTATTTTCCCATACATCAACAAAACTATCAATTTTTATGTTTCCTTGTATAAGTTCTTTTTTTCTTTCTACATCAGGGCATATAAATATATCTCCATTGCTTAGAATACTTGCAACATAAAGACCTGCCGTACAAATAAAATATGTATCTCGTAATTCTTTTTCCAAATCTATTCCTAAGTAATGACTACATCCGTATTCAACATTCATTATGTTTTCTTCACGTTTTTCTTTAATAAAATTAAATAAATATTTATATTCTTCTTTATCTAATAAAATATCTTTATTATCCTTTGCTCTTCCTATCGGATCAACATTTATTACTCTCCAAGAAATAACATTTAGTTCTTTCATAAGTTTATACACATCTTTTAATTCATGGAGATTCTTTTTATTTGCAACTGTTGTGATTTGAACAATTTTTATTGATGGAACTTTTTGTAATTTTTTTACATTTTCGATTATTTTATCAAAACTATTTGGCACTCTTCTAAAACTCTCGTGAGTTTCCTTTAATCCATCTAAGCTAATGGATATTGTTTCCATGTTGGTTTCAACCATCTTATCTATTATTTCATCATTAATTAAGATTCCATTTGTGGTCATACCCCATCTAAAACCAAGTGAAGAAGCATATTTCATAATATCAAACAAATCTCTTCTTACTAAAGGTTCTCCTCCTGTGATGTTTAATAATATCTCATTAGCATTATATTTTTCAGCTATTTCTTTTAAAGTCTTTTTTAATTCGTCTGCTGTTATTTCATCTTTTTGAATTAAATCACCACAACTACTCCCACAATGTTCACACCTTGCATTACATCTCAACGTCACTTCTAAAAATAAATCCTTTAATATTGGGGTTCCATATAATTTAGCTCTATATTCTGCTAATTTATCTAAATTTTTTATTTTAATATTTCTGATATATTCTTCTTTCACTTTTACACACCTACTTATTTATTCTCATCTTCAATTTTGGCATCCATATTTTTAATTAAATCAGCTAAAGAACGAGTTCCAACAACAAAGTTAATTCCTTTTGATACTCCTGAACCTAACATATTCGTAAATTCGTTTACTTTTTCAATAACATCAAAATTATCTAAAATAAAATTGAATTTATTAGAAGATTTCATATCAAATAAACAGTAAATAATTGTTCTATGAACATTGCTGCTAAAGCTTTTCATTATTTACTTTCATCTTTTGTATAAGCCTCATTAATAAACTCTACATGATTCATAAAACATCTCCAAAATCTATTTTAAATCAGAGTTTAATAACCTTTGATTTAATTCCCAAAGTGCAGTTTTATTACTATCAAACTCTAATTTTTCATACGCCTCATCAAATGTAAACCACTCATATTGTTTATGTTCACTGGATAATTTAATATCATTATTTTCCGCAAATACTCCAAATGAATGTTCTGTAACAACATATACATCATTTCCCCAAGAAAACTTTCCTGTTATATTAACAACTGGTATTGAGGAAACAGATGATAGTTCAAAAATATCATTTGCCTCTATACCCGTTTCTTCAAAAACTTCTCTTTTTACTGTTTCAATTAATGTTTCATCATCTTCTACTCCACCTGATATTGCTTGCCATACTTGTAATTTTTTTCTGTAAAAGATGCAATATTCATATTCATTATTTTTGTTTTTTCTGTATAAAAATACTAATACTTGTTTTGGTTTCCTCATATTTACTCTCCTTTGATACATTCATTATATCAATTCATCTAAAGTTTTTTCAATATATCCACTCCATTAGTGCATAAACGATTACGCCTCTATCTTTTCTTCACAAATTGAATTTCTTCTAAATCATCTGGAACGATAACATTACCATTGAATACACTTTGTGCTTCTTCTAAATATAATCGTTTTCTATCAATTCCATGTGATTCTTCTGTGTGGTAAAGGATTAAATTTTTAACACTTAATTCATTCATTGTTTTAGCAGCACTTAACGCAGTTGAATGATTCTTTTCATATGCATGAAAGATATTTTCTTCTCTATCTAGGCAAAATGCCTCATGTGTTACATAATCAGCATTTCGAACTCTTTCATTAAGTAATGGATTTAATGTTTCATCACCTAAAAAAACAAATCTATTTCCATCTAACATACATTCAAATCCAAATTGTTTTGTACCTTTTGCAAGGATATCAAAAAACTCATAATCAATGCCATTTATCGTATGCTTGTCACCATCATTTAATACAACAAAATCAGTGATATTATCAATTGCTTCCATTAAAACTGATGGTAATACATAACTAGATACTCCCCTTATCGCTTCATATACAACATCATTACAGTAAATATGAATCTTTTCTTTTATATTCCCATGCATGGCCATTCGACTCATTTTCTTGAACATCCATATAAGTCCTAAAATATGGTCAGTATGACTATGAGAAATAAATATATTTTTCATTTCTTCTAATTTAATACCAGATTGTTTCAGCCTTTTTATGATTTCTATGCTTCCACCCGTATCAATTAAAAATACACCTTGTTCATTTTGAATAACAAAACAGGTATTATATAAATCAAGTGTTCCTCCATTACCTGTTCCTAGCATTGTTATTTTAGTCACAAATCATCACCCTTCCATAATATACTTCGTTATTGGGCATTTAAAATCTATTTTAGTTTATGCCAACAATTTTTTTCATCATTTAGTATTACAAATTGTGTTTTTGTTGAAATGATTTGATATACTTTTTTCTCATAACTGGAAGCATTTGAGATGTAACTGCAATAGAAAGATCATTCATACTCATGTTAGAAGTATCAAAAAACATCATACAATCCACACTTTTTGAAAACAGTTCTTGTAATGCATTTAAACTGTTATTATACTCTTCTATGTTATCAACGTTTAAAAAACTTCTTGGTTCTAATGCTAAACTTGAAAGATAATCTCTTTTCAAAGAAATGATGGGTTCTGCGTATGTAATTACTAGAAAATCAATCAGTTCTTTAGAAATCACTGAAAATTGATCTCTTGCATCATAATATTGTTCTTCGCTCATCTCTCCACGAATAAATCTTCTATAATTCCACATCTGTCTATCATTGATAGATCGATCAATTAAAATAATATCTTTCCCCGAAGAAATGGCATTTTGTAATTGTTTATAAACTGCTTCAAGAATGGCAATATGTCTATCACTTAAATTCATTTGATCAAATTCATTTTTAAGTTTTTCTTTATAAATTTTTGAAGTAGTAAACTCTTCGATTAGTAGAACATCAAATCCACCCTTTTTAAAGAAATCATATAAATTATTTATTGTAGTTGTTTTACCAGTTCTAGGAGTCCCACTAAATTCAATAACAAATGGTTTCGGTAATGAAACTAATGATTTCAGTTTTTGTAATTCTATCTTTTGAGCGTGTTATTGTTTTATTTTTTTGTAATATTCTTGATGATCTACAAAAATTGTATCTCGTAAAAATAAATCTTCTTTTTTGTTAAATACTTTATCTAAAATATCTTTTAATCTTACAAATATAGGTAAATTTTTATCTTCACCGAATATTAAACTTTCATAAATACTTGTATAGTACCATTTTTGTGATTCTTCTCCTCTTTTAAAAGCACTAAAGTCTCTATTACCACTCTTCTCAAATTTTAAGAATAAGTCCTCCAAATTATTTATTTTATCAGCACATATAACCAATTTATTTCTAATGGGTAAATTTCTAGTTTCCTCAATGGTATGTTTTTTTCTTTCTTCCCAAGACAATGTTTTATCCGGTTCAGAAGCTCCCATAACTAAAGTAGCAATATCTTTTCCAAATTCTCTTTCGATATCCTCAATGGTGTATTTTGTATCCTCTACAACATCATGTAAATAGCCTGCAGCTATAACATTGTCATCATAACCAAATGACTCTAGTAAATTTCCTACCCCGATCGGATGCATTATCATAGGTTTATCAGGCTCATTCTTTCGCACCTGGCCCATATGTGCTTTTATAGCGAATTGTTTTGCTTTTTCTTTCACATTCATAATTGTATTTACCTCCATCCATTTTCCCCATATTTACCCTTCAATAAAATTTTATCATAGAATTTAAGAAAAATATATTTTTTGTAAACACTAAAATAAGAAATATGAAAAAAAAGAGTAATACATTTCATGATCATAATTACTCTTTCGTTTTCTCTTCTCCATCAAATTCCATAACAAGCTCTTATCCTAACCTGAAAAATTAGCCATCATTTATTCTTAGTATATTTTTTCTCCTGTGATTGATTAATATTCCTACTACCCCTATCATCACATATTTGTTCAATAACCCCATCTTTCACGAGAAATGCCTTTCCATAAACGATGATAGAATCATCATCTTCAAATATATGAGAACCATCACACAAAGCATAAATAGGTCTTCTTTTTGATTCTTCTAGTAGATGTTTTCTTTGATACATTTGCATTTCATCAAAACCAGTAGTATCTAGAACAAAATGTGGTTCAATATTGAGATTACTTAATCCAAGTCCCTCAAAATAAATAGGCTCAGACACTTTTCCCTCTTCTGGACTATTATAAGTATATTCGGCCATATTGATAGACCCAGCACTTTGTCCGATGATGATACCATCAAAATTTTTCAATAATTCTTTTAAATGTAATTGTTGAAAGAACTCATTTTCTATATAAGTATCCCCACCACTTAAAAATATTACATTGGATCTACTTATATATTCCTTTGCTTGATCCTTTGTTCTACCATCTAAAATCAAATATTCAGAAAAAGTGATACCTGATAACTGAAAGCCCTTAAAAATCAAAGATGTATAGCGGTCTACTTTCTCCCTATCATCTGGACTTGCTGCAATAAATAAAATGACATCATTTTCATCAATACGTTGCTTTAGTTGATCCACAATTCCATTTGTATTATCTATTTTGTTAGGTAATCTTTTCTCATTAACTTTATGATAATGTTTTGTATTACTTGTAAAAAATAATTGTTTCATTCCTTCTCCTCCTGCAATTATCAATCGCATTCCATTTCCTAATAAATTTCCTAATAAATTTCCTCATTTTTTCATAACATGACTTTGTTCCATTATTTCCCTTGTATACTTCCAATTATAACAACATTTCTTACTTTGTCAATTTGCAAATTTTTCTCCTACCCTGATCTTACAAAAAAAGCCGTGAAATGTGACTCATAGCTTTTTATTTTAAACAGACAAATTTATGAACGCGAGACCAATTGCTCTACAGAAAAATACGTTCCTTTGTGTTCCTTGGCTTTCGGGTACTCATGACAATTACCAAACTTCATGACGTTGTCTTTTTCAACTACATCGACACTGTTGATACAATGTTCAAATTTGCCCATAATCAATTTGCCATATTTTTCCTCTAATTCTTCAGGATATCTTGTTGTTACAAACATGTTTACTTTTTTCTGTAACATCTTTTCAAATGCTAATAAGGCAGGCATATCACAGAAATCATCTAAGAAGAAAGTAAATGGAACATGATGATCTAGAGAAACTTCTACTAATTGATCTATCAATATGTTTCCTAAGCAATTGACTTTCTCGTTTCCGATGAAAAAGATTGCGAATTTTTCTTTTAATTGATTGAGACAAATCTCATTTCCAAGTAGATTTTGAAATAATTGTTCTCTGACACAGAAATCATTTAATTTCTGTCTTAATACAGAGATAATACTTGCTTTTGTTTCTGGTGGTGCATAGACAGTTGCGCTTCCTGAAATATAAATAGGATCAAGTACATCTAATTGATCAAAATAAGTTTTTAATTGATCACTCTGGCTGATCATGATTTGAATGCTTCCTAAGTTTACTTCTGGTTCTTTTGCTTCTTTAAATAAAATTAAAGCAAGAGCTGTAAAGTAATTAGAAGCTGTGTTTGACCAAAAAGGATCACTATTTACGTTATCTCCTTGGAAAAGTTCTAAAGCGATATTTTTGACCATCTCTGTTGCTTTATCTTTTTTTCCCTCTTGGTAATACTGATAAGGAGTCATAAGGGGGTTAAAACTATGGCTGTGATAAGCATCTTCTAAGTGAAATACATATGTTGTATAGTGATTATGATCTAGTTCTTCTTGAAATGTACGATAATACTCTTCTTTGTTATCTAAAATAAATAAATTTTCTCCGTTTTTGATTGCTTTTGATACTTCTGGAAACAGAATTCCTGTTGTTTTATAAGTGTTTAATTTTCCTATGATTAAATTTGTATGGTTCATATTTATCATCCTCTCCAATTTAATTTTTTATAGACTACTGGTTCTATTTTTGTGATTTTGCCATTTTGAATACGACTTCTTAGATGATCTGTTTTTTTAATCGCATCTTGTTTTTGTTGGATTTCTGCTAGTAATTTTTCTTTTCTTTGTAAAAAGAGTTCTTCGCTGAAATGATTCCAATGATCTCTGATTTCTTCTAGTGTGAAGCCAACTTCTTTTAATTCGTTGATCAATTGTAAGTCTTGGATTTGTTCTTCTTGATAATATCGATAATTTGTAAATAAATCAACTTCACATGGTTTTAATAAGTCAATCTGATCATAATATCTGAGTGTACCGATGGGTGTATTGGTGCGTTTTGAAAATTCCCCTATTTTATACAACATAACGATTCATACCTTTCTTGTTTTCATCATACTACAACCGATTAGAAAAAGCTATCTTTTTTCCTCCTCCATCTTTACTTTAACACTCTAGCCAACTATAGAGTCAATCTGTTTCATCGTACTATTGGAATGTATCTGATGAAAAGAGAACCAAAATAAAAAGGCATATTGATAAATCATGCCTTTTATGCGATTTCTTGTTTTTGTTTCTTTTCAAGAATTCCTTTTACTTTTTCTAATCCTATAATAATTGCTCCACCTAAGAGAAAGCATAAGATACTAAATGTAGACCATGATAATGGCTCTGTTGTTGCACTTAATGTGGTAGGTCCCATAATGATCGCATAAATAGATCCAATCATTAATCCTAAAATACAATAAATAGATTGACTTCGATATTTTTTTAATGCGATTTTAATGAGACGGATTACTAATATAATTCCAAAGATGATTCCTAATCCAAAGATGAATAATGCTGGAAAGTAACTCCAATTCATATGTAAGAATTCTTTAATTGCTGAAATAATTGGAATATAAAGTCCAAAGATCAACAAGAGTGTAGATCCAGAGATTCCTGGCAATACCATGGCAGAAATAGATACCATAGCTGCAACAAACAAATAAAGTGCAAGTCCTACATCAACATGAGAAATATCTACAACATGAGAATCACCTGAGATTGGGTTAAAATAAGTAATCAAAACAACTACTGCAATTCCAATAAGTGTAAAAATCAAATTGTAATATTTTCCTTTTAAAGAATCTTTTTCTTCTTTTGCAATCAATGGAATAGAAAATAAAATAAAGCCAATAAATACAGAACTCACTTGATAGATATGACTTTCAAATAAATTAGTAAGTACTAATACCGCAAGAATCATTCCAATGATCCATCCAATTCCTAATTTAATAAGAAAGAACAATGCTTTTTTCTTCTTTTCCATATTACCAAAAGCTAAATCATCTAGAGAATTAATAAACTTATCATAAAATCCTAGTATAAAAGCAATGGTACCACCAGATACTCCTGGGACACTATCAGCAAGTGCCATACAAAATCCTCGAAATCCATTAATCAAATAACTCATAATTCACTCTCTTTCAAAATTACCAATAATATTGTATCAAATTATTGACATAAAGTCTATGACACTGTAAATCTATCTTCCTTATGATCCTAGTTAGGATTTTGTCTTTGTTTTTGATGTTAGTAAATGAATACATGTTTCTAAATGCTCTTCATTGAGTCCAAAATATGGATCTATTTTGATAACATGTTCTTCTAAATCTTGATACTCAATTACTTAATCATCTAAGATGATGAAGTTTAGGTTTGAAAATTCATTTGATTTTAAATATGTCATAATTTCTTCTTCTCTGTTAGATGTTAAATGAGGAGTCATACCTATTACGCTCTCTTTGAGGTGATATTTCTCTAATTCAGAAAGTAATATTTTTCTACTAAATTCTAAGAGTCTCCAAGAAGAGATCACTACTATTTTCACATTTGTTTCATCAACAATTCTTTTCAAAACACTTAATGAGATCTTAGAAAATGGTCCTTCAGATAACTCCTTTGCGCTGTTTAGTACTCCATCAACATCTAAAAAGATAATATTCATAACAATTTTTCCTCCCATATTGAAATTAAACATATTGTATCATGCAGGATGTTCTTTATAAATTCAGGAGGTTTTATTTTATTACTTCAAATATATAAAAAGAAAATTTAGAACTTATCCAAATTTCCTTTTCTCTTTATCTGATATAAAGCATTTTAGAGTATTGTTTATTTTCTGCTTCTTCTAATTCTAAAGTATCTAAATTTAATTTTTGATAATAAGAGACACTTGTATTTTGTTCTGGATTTACTTGTGCTTGATACATGAGGTTTAATTCATTTCTAGAAACAAGGTTCATGAAATAGATTGGACCATCAAATTCATAGAGTTTTTGAATTTCGTTGTTTTTAAATTGATAAAGGGTATTTTGATTGACATAAATATATCCATCTTCTACTGGAACGATATTGGTATTATCTAAGCTTGTTACTGCCGCACTTGTCTCATCACTGATTTTTGTTGTTGTTCCATCTGAAATACGATATTCATAGTATTCCCAAGTAGAATGGTCAGTTGCAACGTATTTTAAATAAACTAGATTTCCTTGATAAAGAAATTGTACGCTTACATTATCATCAATCACTTGTTTTTCTCCTGTTTGTACATTAACAATTCCAATGGAAGGATCAGAAGAGCCAGAAAGTGATTCCATCCCTGGACTAGAATATCCCATTATCTCATCAGAAATTGTATACAGGCTTGCATTCGCACCAATATCTAAAGTATGTGTTTCTACATTGTTTCCATTTTCCATATTATATAAATAAATGTTTCCGGTTGAGTTTGTATAATAGATTGTATTTCCTGCTACAGCAATGGATTTTGGAGCATTTTCACCTACTACCTCTCCTAGGATAGTAAACGGATAATCGTCTTGTGTTAGATCGATATAACCCAATGTATTCCCACTACTTGCCTCATTAGAGTGATCTGGGCCTAAGTAAAGATATAATCGTTCTTGATAATAAGTATAGGCAAATCCATCATAACGGGAAGGATCCATGAGAACTACTTCCTCTCCATTTCCTCTGATCGCACTAATTTCACCATTTTCATTTTCAGCAATCAATACAATCTCATTGTCATCGACCTCTGGTGTTTGTTCTACTTCTGTTGTTGGTTCTGGTTGTTCGGGACTCTGTTCTTTTTCTTGAAATAAGAAGATTCCCGCAAGAATACAAACTATGATAAGTAGAACAAGAATGATTACAATTTGTATTTTATGTTTTCTCATAAAGCAACTCCTCTCTTTCCTTCATTGTATCATAAAACTTATTTTTTAAATAGATTTTCTTCAGAGCACAGTGACAAGTAAACGTCTTGCCAAATAAAAAAGTACATTCTCTTTCTGATGAGGATGTACTTTTCTCATGGTTTATTTTCTTTTTTGTATTCCTTTTTGGATCTCTTGTAAGAAAAGATTTGTAAGATCATCTCCCTTGGAACGAGCAAGTAATTCCTCTTGACAAAGTTGGATGTAATCACTTAATTCCTCATTCACATCTAAGTAGATTCCCTCTTCTGGTGTTATAGAAATTCTCGCCTGATCTTCTTGAAAGAGATCTGATGCTTTGACATAATCTGTAATCATAATTTGATTGAGATTTACATAGTTTTGTCTACTGGATAAGTCAAAGATATTTCCATTTTCTAATCTTGTAAAAATGGCCAACTCTTTTTCTTTCTGAAGTAAAATCACATGGAGTAACATCTCTGGGGTTGCTCCATTTTGTTCTAGAGAATGAAAAAGAGATTGGACATTCTCTTTTTCTTTTGTAAATGGAATAGATAATTCCTTTATTGATTCTTCTCTCATAGGAAGTTGTTTTCTTTGTTCTAGTACTACAATATATATTTCATATAGTTTTTTTTGTTTGATTTCTTCATAAATCATCTGATATTCTTTGTAATTCACGTTTGTTTCCTCCTTGATATTCTATTTCTTTTTTAAAGTTAGGACACAACAACCATACTTTTCGGTCTCTTCTTCACTATAGTATCCACCTTGATAAGTATCTAATACAACATCTTCAACAGTGGCATAATCATCCTTGAAATCTTCTTCAAAATAAGTTTGATAACAATCATACCAATTTGTGAATACTTCTTTTTTGATTACTTCTGTTAAAATTGATTCTTGTAAATCGGGTAAACAGAAAAAGCGAATCAGATCCCCTACTTGGATGACTTTTCTTTTCTCATCATGTAAACGATATTCTCTTGTTTTTGTTCCAGTTTTAAGTGCAAGAAATTTTTCGCGATAGAGTTTCATCTGATGTTCTTGTCCTTTTATTTTGGTGTTATCTTGTTCCAAACTCTTTCCTTGGTACGATGAATCGATACGATTGACTTCTTGTAATCGTTTTACAAACTGTTCTTTATGAGAAAGTAATTCTTGAATTTCTTTTCGAAATTGTTCATACTCTTCGTCATAAAAATACATTTTCGCATACCCATCTTTTCCAAACTTTTTTAGAATATATTGATAGCATTCCTCACAGACTTCATTCCAAGTAAACTCTGGATGATAATTTCTGTTATAACAATATGCTCTCTTCAGTGTTTGCTTTACCGAATGATTACGATCCGCTGAAGAAATTATTTTACCATAAATACTACGTGGTTCTTCCTTCCTACTAGCCCGATGATCTTCAATTGCTTCTTTAATCACCAAACGTTCTTCTTCGTGAAAAAACTGCTTCATTTTCTGATCTTGATAAAACAACTCCGCAGAGATCACTTCATGATTTTTCGGATCAATATGATGTCCTATATCATGAAAACAAGCAATTGTATAAACCATGTTTACATCGACTGTTTCTACTTGTCTAGCAAACAGAAGACTCCTCTGTATGACATGTAAAATATGATCCATACCATGTGCTTCTTCATTTTTCTCATAGATTGGAAAAATTTTCTGTTCCATATATTCTTTTAATTTTGGATTAATTTGTTCCACAAGCATCACCTTTTTTATCATAACATGTTTTCCTATTTTTTCAAAGAGATAAGATGATTGCAATTTCAAAAAACATGTGATATTCTACTAACATCGAGGTGAGTAAATTGAAAAAGAAAATCAGTAAAAAAGAGATGATTGAAAAAGGAAATTCTACCTTACATGAATTTAAGCAATTTATTTCAAAAGGAAATGTAATTGATCTTGCAGTGGGTGTCATTATTGGTTCTGCTTTTGGAAAAATCGTAACTTCTATTGTCAATGATATTTTAACTCCGATCATTGGTATTCTCATCGGAGGATTAGATTTTTCTTCTTTAAAGTTTCAGATGAAAGATGCGACGATACAATATGGATTATTTTTTCAAAATGTCATAGATTTTTTAATTGTATCTGCTTGTATTTTTGTACTCGTAAAAATTGTTTCTAAATTCACTAAAAAACAGGAAAAAGAAGAAACGGAGAAAGACGAACAAATCATTTTACTAGAAGAAATTAGAGATTTATTAAAAGAACAAAATCAAAGTAAGAAAAGAAAAAATCAAGGCAATTCTTGATTTTTTTCTATCTTTACGGTTACTGAAAATAATTTTCTGGTAAGGTCTCTAGGAACTCTTCTGCAACACGTTCCGGGCTTTTTCCTAGTTCATCTACTTGATAATTGAGTTCACTCATCACTTCGTTATTCAAAGCCATTCCAAGACGATTTAAGACCAGTTCTAATTCTGGATGTTCTTGTAAGGTTTCTTCTCTTACTAATGGGATCGCATAATATGGTGGGAAGAAGTGTTGATCATCTTCTAATAATACAAGATCAAATTTCTTTAATAATCCATCTGTAGAAAAGGCATCAATGACATCACTCTCATGATTAGAAAGAGCAGTATAACGAGGACTCCCATCAATCCCAATCACATCTTGAAATTGAAAATGATAAATTTCTGTTGCTCCTACTAATCCATCTTGACGATTTATAAACTCTAGACTCGGTGAAATGGTAAGTTCAGAAGAAACACGAGCCAAATCACTCATCGTTTTTAATTGATACTTTTCTTGGGTATCTCTTCTTACTGCTAAAGCATATGTATTATTAAATCCCATTTGTTCTAATACATCAATTTGATACTGATCTTTTAAGTCTCTTTTTACAGTTTGATAAACTTCTTCAATATCACTAATCGGAGTATAGTTTAAAGTATCTCCATACACAGTACCAGTATAATCAATATATAAATCAATACTTCCTGTCTGTAAAGCACTAAAACAAATCTGTGTTCCTCCTAAATTACAACTACGAACAACAGGAAGATCTGTTTCTTCTTCGATCACATCAGAAACCATATGACATAAAATATTTTGTTCTGTAAAATCTTTACTTCCTACAGTAATCGCATTACTTGGAGTTTGATTTTTAATCGTTGTAATCAGAAAGATCAAAAGTAATAAAAGTGCGGTGATTCCTAAAATCATTTTTTGATGGAATCTTTTTTTCTTTAATACTTGTTTTGAATATCCTGTTTCTTTTTGTAAACTAATTGGAGTAACTAATTTCTCAATCATACCAAAGATATAGTCGACAAAGAGTGCGAGTAAACAAGCAGGAATAGCTCCAGCTAAGATTTGCGCATTGTTGACAGTGCGAATTCCAGAGAAGACTAAGAATCCAAGTCCTCCACCACCAATAAATGCAGCCATAGTCATCAGTCCCACAGCGGTAACGGATGAAATACGAATACCGGCCATGATTACAGGGAGTGCGAGTGGAATTTGTATTTTATAAAGTACTTGCCACTTTGTAAGACCAATACCAGTTGCTGCTTCTAACATGTTTTTATCAATACTTTGAATTCCTGTATAAGTATTTTTAATAATAGGAAGTAAAGAGTATAAAACAACCATGACAATTGCTGGTAATGTACCAATTCCTAAAAAAGGAATCGCAAAACCTAACAGAGCCATACTTGGAATTGCTTGAATGACACTAGCTACGCCTAAGACTGGTTTATTTAATTTCTTGACATAACTAATCAAAATACCAATCGGAATTCCAAGAATAATCGCAAGTCCTACTGCAATGACAGTGAGTTCTACGTGTTCGATAAAAAGAGAAAGAATCTGTTCATGGTTTTCTATCATATAAGTAATAAAACTCATTCTTTCTCACCCCCTGTTAAAAATTGTTGACTAAGAGAAGTAATTAAACTACTACGGGTTACAAAACCAGTTAGTTTTCCTTCTTCATTCACAACAGGAAGTGTAGATAAATGGGTACGATCAACAATCTTTAGTACATCGACAATAGAGTCTTCTTCTTTAGCTCGGATATTTTCTTGATCCATATATGCTTCTACTTTCGCATGAACATCACTTTTCTCATTCAACCTAGATGCGTGTAGACTTCCTAAATAAGTTCCATCTTTGTCAACTACCATCAAGGTATCTACCTTCATCATCTTCATACGGGTAATACATTTAAAAATAGATAAGTTCTTAGAACAGACCACAGGTCTTGTCATCATAATATCTTTGACTTTAATGAGTTCTGGGTTTGTCCAAATACGTTTTGGACCTACAAATTTCTTTACAAATTCATTTTTTGGATGTTTTAAGATTTGTTCTGGGGTATCATACTGGACAATATGTCCACCATCCATAATACAGATTTTATCGGCTATTTTAATTGCTTCATCCATATCATGAGTAACAAAAACAATGGTTTTATGAAACTGTTCCTGTAGTTTCATTAATTCATCTTGTAAAGATGTTCTTGTCATAGGATCTAATGCACTAAATGGTTCATCCATTAAAATAATATCTGGGTCTGTCATAAAAGCACGAGCAACACCAATTCTCTGTTGTTGTCCTCCTGATAATTCTGTTGGATAACGATCTAAATACTTTTTCGCATCTAATCCTACCATTTCCATCATTTCCAATGTTTTTTTATGAATTTTATCCATAGGCACTTGATTTAATTTTGAAATTAGTTCAATATTTTCTTGCACTGTCATATGAGGAAATAATCCAGTTTGTTGAATAACATATCCAATACTACGTCTTAATTGAATAACATCCTTTTTAGAGATATCTTCTCCATTTAGTAAGATGTTTCCCGTTGTTGGAGTAATTAAACGATTGATCATTTTTAAAGTTGTTGTCTTGCCACACCCACTTTCGCCAATCAAACAGACGAGTTGTCCATCTTCAATGGTAAAGTTCAGATCAGATAAGACTGTTGTTTTTTTATATGTTTTAGAAACATTTTGAAACTCTATCATAGCACACCTCTCTATTCTATATCATTATAGCACAAAGAAAAAAAAACGAGACAAAAAATCTCGTTAATCAATAGAAATCAGTTCGTATTCTCTTGTTCCGAATCCAAGTTCATCTGCAGCTTCTACAGTATGAACACCATGTAATGATTCAATTCTTTGAATTAATTTCTCTTTTCCAGGATCATCGGATCCATATACTAGATCTAAGCATGCTTGATCAACTGCGATTGGATCAACGCTAGCAAGGATTCCCATATCTTTCATACAAGGAGCTTTTGCATTTCCATCACAATCACAATCTACAGAAATATTCTTCATAACATTGATATAGATTGTATTTCCTTTAAAATAATCAACAACACTAGAAGCAGCATCTGCCATAGCTTCTAAGAAACGATCTTGTTCTGGTAGATTTTCAAATAATTTGGTTTGATCATCTGTTACTCCCGCTGTATGAATTAATGTTTTACCTCTAGAAGAAGCACAACCAATCGATAATTGTTTTAATGCTCCTCCGTATCCTCCCATCGCATGACCTTTAAAATGAGATAATACTAACAAAGAATCATAACTCTTTAAATCTTTTCCTACATAATTTTTCTTTAATACTTTTCCATTTGGAATATCTAATTCCATATCTGGTCCTTCTGCATCTAATAAATCAAATGGAAAATATTTTTCCCACTCGTGCTCTTTAATCAGTTCACAATGTTTTTCTGTAGAATTTCTTGCTCCTTCATAAGCAGTATTACATTCTACAACCGTACCATTTACATGTTGTACCATATCTTTTACAAACTCTGGTCTTAAATAGTTTTGATTTCCTTTTTCTCCAGAGTGCATTTTTACTGCAACGTTTCCTTCTAACTTCTTTCCTACTGTTTCATAAATTTTAATTAAGTTTTCAGGAGTAATCTCCTTTATAAAATATACTTTTGCTTTTTCCATCCTTCTCTTCCTTTCTATTTTGTTAAAAGCTTCTCATAATTATGAATTTTATAATTGAGACGTTCTAAACTCTCTTCTAATAATTTCATTTTTGTTTGAATTTCACTTCGTTGTTCTTCTAAGATTTCTTTTCTCTCTCGTTCTGTATTCTTTCCTGTTGTTAATGAAATATATCTTTTCAGTCGTTCAATACTCATTCCAGCATTACGCATACACTGAACAAATTCAATATTTTTTAAATTTTCTTCTGTGTAGTCTCTTCTTCCATTTTTTCGATTTACTGGAAGTAAGATTCCTTCGTTTTCATAATAACGTAATGTTGCTTCTGGTATTTGATATTTCTCACTGACTTCTTTAATGGTCAACTTGATCACCTACCTATCCATCTAAACATATTCTCTAATAGAAAGACACATTTTTCACTTTTTTTATCAATCGTAGTTGTTTGCTCACGAACATTTTCTTCTCCAACATATGATATCGTGAGAGGAGGAAAAAAATGAACGAATCAATGGAAAACTGCACAAACAGAACAGACAAACCAAAAGATGAATGTTTGTGTAAGGTAATCGACTGCATCTGTAAGAATGGTGCGACGGGTCCTACAGGACCTACAGGCCCAAGAGGATATACTGGAGCGACAGGGACAACTGGAGCTACTGGAGCAACGGGAGTCACTGGGCCAACTGGTCCACAAGGTCCTACGGGTCCAACTGGCGCAACAGGGGCAACTGGAGCTACTGGAGCAACAGGGGCAACTGGCCCAGCAGGTCCAGGAACACAATTAGACAGCTATGCCATGGTTCATGATGAAACTAATTCTACTGTCGGTGTACAACAACCTGTATTATTCCAAGCAACAAATATCTCTAATAAAATTACATATAATCCAAACACTGGAGATTTCTCAATTCCTGAAGCAGGTATTTATATCATTCACTGGTGGATCAATGTAAGACATAGTGATAAAAATGATGAAAGTTGCGAACCAAAGACATTAGGTATTGAATTCCATCAGTTCTGGCCAGAAGATGTACTCATTGCTCATTCTTCAACCCATAATAAATTAACTTGCTGCGATACTGGCACTATTAGTGGAAATGCGATTTTTGAAGCACTTCCTGGAGCAAGTTATCGTTTAATTAATACTTCTGATGTTGATTTAAGACTTGTACCAAACGACTTATATTCTGGATGTGTATCAATTACTAGAATCTTCTAATATTTCATGTCACTAACTTCGGTTAGTGACTTTTTTATAGTCTAGAAATCCATTCATCAATCTGACTTTGTTTTGTTTCCAAATCGTGCCCTTGAAATACAATATTGATACTACTCTTTAATGGAGTATATTTTTTTATTTCATCTAATGTATGTCCTAGCCAGCCACCATTGGTAATCATAGCAGAAACTTCTTTTCCAGTAAGATCTGTTTGTTTTAAAAAACTTCTCATAACAGGTGTCATGGTATACCACCATACTGGAGTTCCTAATACTACTTTAGAATACTTTGACATATCTATTTCATACGGTTTTAATTCAACCACTTCTTCTTGGTCCATTTTACTTTCCTCATCATCAACTAATGTTTGATAATCTTTTGTATATGGAACAAGTGGTTCTAATTTTAAAACATCACATTCTTTTTGTTTTTGAATCCTATTTACAATTTGTTCTGTATTTCCTCCATAGGAATAATAAACTACTAACATTTTATCTTGATTCATCGTATCCCCTCTTTTCTATTTTTCTAGTTTACAATATTCTTCATCTGTAACAGGCTCACACCATTCATTTTGTGTTTCTTCGCCAGGTACTTCTACAGCAATATGGCTAAACCAGGAATCTTTCTTAGCTCCATGCCAATGTTTTACATTTGCAGGAATTGTAATGACCATACCAGGTTCTAATGATACAGTTTCTTTTCCTTCTTCTTGATACCAACCAGATCCAGCGGTACAAATTAATAATTGTCCCCCACCACTTTTCGCATGGTGAATATGCCAGTTATTTCTACATCCAGGTTCAAATGTGACATTTGCTAGAAAAACATTCGTCTTATTTGGATCAGTCAGTGGGTTTAAATAACTCTGTCCAATAAAATACTGTGCATAAGCATTATTTGGTTCTCCAAGTCCAAATACATTTACTTGATCAAATTCTTTTTTATCCATTATGCTTCCTCATATACTTCTTTTGCCATTCTAAATACTGCCCAAGCATTTGGCCATCCAGCATAGAATGCAGCGTGTGTGATCATCTCTGCCATCTCTTCTTTAGTAATCCCATTCTTTTTTGCATTGATCAAATGACTCTTTAAACTAGAGTCTAAAATACCTTTACTCATAAGAGCAATCACTGTAATCATAGAACGATCTCTTAAAGATAATTTATCTTCTCTAGACCATACTTCTCCAAATAATACATCATCATTTAACTGTGCGAATTTAGGAGCAAATTCACCTAATTGCTCTCTTCCTGCAGTTTGTTTCACCATATTATCATCACCTTCCATTGTTAGTATAACACTTATAGTTGACTTTAAGTCAAGGATAAAAAAAGAAATAACAAAAATTCTGTTATTTCAAAATGATTCTTTTGTAAGATCCGCCAGAATCGCTTTTCTAAAGTTTAAAAAATCATGTAATTGGACTTCTACTTGATATCCAATTTTCCCAGCACTAAAAAGAATCGTATCAAACTGTTCTGCTTTTTGATCTACAACTACTGGAAACTCTTTTCTCATACCTATCGGAGAACATCCACCATGTACATATCCTGTTGTAGCGAGTAACTCTTTTTGTTTTAACATTTCTAATGACTTTTCTGAAACAGACTTTGCGGCTTTTTTTAAGTCTAATTCTTTTGCGACAGGAATCATAAACACATAGATTTTCTTTTCTTTGGAAATAGTTACTAATGTTTTTAGTACTTGTTCTGGATTTTCTTTTAATACTTGCGCTACTTCGATACCGCCAATCGCACCTGTATCTTTATAACAATAACTTTGATAAGGAATGTGATGTTGTTCTAAAATACGCATAACGTTTGTCTTTTCCATGCTTTACTTCTCCTTAATTTCTATCACTTGAAAATCTAATGCTTCTATATTCTTTTTTAAATCTTCTAAGTCCACTTTTTCATCGACAAGTAAAGTTGCTTGCTTGTCCTCTAAAGAAATATCACATTTCATAACATGAGAATTCCTTTTCAATACATTCATGATCCTATTTTTACAAGCATCACAGTGCATCCCTTCTATCTTCATTTGAACTTCTTTCTTTTTCTGAAATAACATATATATCATCCCCTTCTCTCTTATTGTATCAAACATTTGTCATTTTGTGACATTTATTCTATACTAAGTATGGTGATTTTATGAACGTACAACACACATTACAACCATTTTATGATCGACACTCCAAAGTACTTATTTTAGGAAGTATGCCCTCTGTAAAATCAAGAGAAGTAGGATTTTACTATGCTCATCCAAAGAATCGTTTTTGGAAAGTACTCAGCCTTATTTATCAAGAAGTGATCGAGGATGATATTACAAAAAAACAAGCTTTTTTAAAAAAACATCACATTGCTTTATTTGATGTGATACAAAGTTGTGAGATAGAAGGTTCTAGTGATCAATCGATTCAAAATGTGATTCCCAATGATTTACAACCTATTTTAGAAAAGAGTCAGATTCAAGCTATTTTTACAACCGGACAAAAAGCATATCACCTCTATCAAAAATATATTTATCCAAAGACAAAAATCAAAGCAATTTCTCTACCTTCTACTTCTCCTGCTTATTGTAAGAAAAGAGTTTTAGAAGAACTTATCCAAGAATATCAAAAAATCATTCCATATACGAATGATTCAGGAAAATAATTCCATATTAAAAATGGTGAACTGTATGAAAGAACTCTATTTTGGTGGTGGTTGTTTTTGGGGTGTACAAGATTATTTTGATCGTATTCAGGGAGTGATAAAAACAGAAGTGGGATATGCTTTTGGAAATCATACTCCTACTTATGAAGAGGTTTGTCAAAGTAAAGAATATGTAGAAGTCGTCAAAGTCACGTTTCATGCTTATCAAATTTCTTTATTACGACTACTTGATTTTTTCTATGAACTGATTCAACCTACGAAACAGAAGAAGGGCCAATATCGTTTAGGAATTTATTATCAAGACCCAGAAGATGAGAAAATGATTATGTATTCTCTCAAACGTCTTCAAACACAGTATCATAAAAAGATAAAAATAGAATGTCTCCCGATTCAAAATTATACAAAAGCAGAAAGTTATCACCAAGATTATTTAAAAAAACATCCTACTGCTCCCTGTCAATTAGAAAAAAGACTTTGTATAATGGTAGAAGCAGAAAATCAATTAAAAGAAAAACCTCTTTCTTTTTATGTGACAAAAGAAAGAGGAAGTGAACCACCCTTTTATAGTTCTATGTACTGTGAGAAAAGAGAAGGAGTATATGTAGATATTGATACCAAAGTTCCTCTTTTCTCTTCTGAAGATAAGATATACTCTGATTCTGGATATCCTTGTTTTTCAAAACCAATTCAAGAAGATGTCATTCAAGTTAGATTTGATCTAAGAAATTTTAAGATCAGAAAAGAAGTATATTCTAGTAGTAGTCATAATCATTTAGGATATGTTCTTAAAAAAGATGGGAAAAGACAATACTGTATCAATAGTGTTGCTTTAGTATTTATTCCAAAAGAAAAGTGATCATACAAATCACTTTTTTTGATAGTACCAAATACCCAGTTGTCCTTTGGCTGGAATTGGTTTTTTTAACAATTCAACATCTTCTAATATCCATGCATATCGTCCATATTCATAATGTCCACATTCCAATTCTACTGGATTATCTTTTATTTGTTCTAAAAATGTTTCATCCATAAAGATACAATCTACTAAATTTGCTTTGGCAATGATTTCACCGTACTTAGGATTTGGATCGGATAAATATGTCAGCAAATGCTGAATACGTTTATCTTTGTTGTTTACTTTAGCAAGACCAGCATGAATATAAATCTCTCCACGATAATTTGTTTTCCAACTTCTCGTTTCTATTTTCTTAATACGATTAGCAACAAGAGAAGCAAAAGGCTCTTTAAGCGTTAAAACTCTCATGTTCTACAGATAATATAGACGCTCTAATTACTTTCATAGAATGTTGAAATTGTTCTTTTTCTTCTTCTGTCATTGGAAATAATACTTGTTTTTTTACTCCTCTACGATAAATAATACTTGGAGTACTAATATATACTTTTTCTTTCTCATGATAAGTAGAAACAGATAAAATCGTATTCTCGTTACCTAATATCGCATTCGTAATACGAACAAGACACATACCAATTCCATAATTGGTAACCCCTTTTCTTTGAATCACTTCATAAGCTGCATTTCTCACTTGTTCACAAAGCTCATCTAACTCTTCTTTTGTCAAATAAGAATAAATACTTTCTAATCCTACACTGGCATGACTCCAAGGAACAAATTCACTATCTCCATGTTCTCCTAAAACATAAGCATGTACATTTTTCGCATTAATCTCTAACTTCTCACTAATTAAGAAACGCAATCTAGAAGTATCTAAAGTCGTTCCAGATCCAATCACATGACTAGCAGGAAGTCCAGATAATCGATAAGTAAAATAACTCATCGCATCCACAGGATTCGTTGCGACTAAAAAAGTCCCTTCAAATCCACTCTCCATCACTTTTGGAACAATCTCACGAAAAACACGATAATTTCTCTTAATTAGATCTAATCTTGTCTCTCCTGGTCTTTGATTTGCTCCTGCACAAATACAAACAATCTTCGCATCAATACAATCCCCATAAGTACCCGCTGTAATATTAATTTTACTTGGTGCGAAAGGAATCCCATGACTAAGATCCATCGCTTCCCCTTCTACTCTTTCTTGATTGACATCAATCAATACTAAATCTGTCACAAACGTCTTTTGGTTTAATAAAGCATAAGCATAACTCATACCTACATTTCCACAACCGATAATCACTACTTTATTTCTCATTCTATCACCCAATTCATCTTATCATATTTCTTTTTCTTACATCAACCATTCTGATTTACTTTTTCCGAATTTTGATCTCATCTTCCTCTTTTAAAGTACCAATTAATAAAGAAGAAGTAGGATCATGTTGTTTGATATTGTTCTTAACAGCAAGTTCATCATAATTCGCATAACAATACTTACAAAAATGAGAACAAGTATTGTATGCTCCAATATCTACCATCTCTACACACTGACATAAATTTCCTTTTCGTGCCTTCCACTTTGGAAATATCTTCCCTGTCATTTGAAAAGCCAAGGAGGAAGAAAAACAATCCTCTTTGATAAACCCATATTCTACTAAATTCTCCTCTTCAAAACACGTCTGGACGGTCATTCCATGCTCTTTTGCACTTTCACTAAAAGAAAAACCAATCTCTTTGTAATCTGTTTCTGTCAATGTCCTTGCCCCAAGAACTGACATATTCTTCCGTACATTTTTATAATTATCTAAAAAAGATACAATGATTTTAGAAACAGATCCCTCTAGTAAACTACATAGATGGTGAAAGGCTTTCTTGTGATAATCAATAGAATATTTCTCACTCACAAAAATTGGATCATAACGGACTACTACACGCTCTTTCCCAAGTATTTGTGATAACTGTTTGATTGCTTCAATCACCTTCCCCTTTGCCGGAACATATGGTTCTATTTCTCTTTTATAAGGAGTCAGGGTTACATGAAATAAAATAGGTTCTTTGATCTCATCTAAATACTTTATCATTGGCATAGGATTTTTTGTACAAAACAAAATCGCATCGACATCTTCAAAATAAATCCGACTCACCAGTTTTGGATAGACTGGATTTCTCACATCGACAAAGCCCTCTCGATACCGATTCATAAACCACTCCGTATAAAAGGCTACAATATCGGTTCTTCCACTGACATTTAAAATCATTCATCCACCAATTCTGAATCTTGATAAAGTAAGACATGAGGAAGTACGTGATGAATATATTTTAATACCGCATTATCATCATCGATCATAACAATTTGATCTTCTGTTTGAACTTGTTTTAAGAAGTGTGCTTTGATCTCCTTAGAACTCAATTCTGGATAGTTGGTGCTTGCTAAAATAGTACGATGTTCTTTTGGAAAGAATGGTGCATATTGATCTAACCAACGTTGTTTTTCTTCAATCTGCTTTTCATTAGGACAAACAGATAAAATATGGATCTCTACATGATCTAACTGACTAATTTTTTCTAATACCTCAAGATGATGATACATTGGTCTTTTCTGATCAAAATCATATTTCTTTCCGAAATCATAAACTGCAATCACACCATCCATATCAACAAATAATACGACAGATTGTTGTTGTGACAATGTTTTTATCATATTGTAAAAATGCATAAAATCACCTACATTCTTTTTTATTATAACAGAAAAATAGACAGAATGACTGCCTATCTCTTACTAACTTCATGAATTCCATCTTGTTCTAATAAGTATACCGTATCGGCTACTTCTTCAATATATTTCCGATCATGAGAAACACTGATAATACACCCTTGATATTGTTTCAATGCTTTTCGAATTACTGGATTAGAAAGCGGACTGACATTTCTCGTCGGCTCATCTAACAATAATACATCACAATCATCCACCATTAATTTTAATAAACATAGTTTCGCTTTACTACCACCACTTAGTTTTGTCAGTTCACCAACCATTTCTTCTCGTTTTAAGTTCATATTCCCCATCCATTGGCGCACTTTAGAAACAGGAATATGAGACTGATGTTCTAATAGAAATGAAATAGGCGTATCAAACCCAGATAATACCTCATCATAATTTTGAGGCATATATCCAACTTTGATATCCGTACGATTCTTTAATACTTGGGCAATATATTTTAGTAATGTCGTCTTACCAACCCCATTCTTACCAGTAATCACAGCGTGTTTCGGTCCTCTTACTTCCAGTTCAAGCGAATGAGATAAAACATGATCTTCTATCTTTAACTCATCTAACGATAACTTTAAAATCACTTTCTCTTTCGGTATATTCACTTCTGGAAAGAAGAAAGAAATGGCTTCTTCTACATCCGGCACTTCCGTCATATTACGATTTTCTAACTTTCTTTCTTGCGCTTTTAAATTCTTCATCTTTTTCTTTAACAATCGACCTCCGTGAGGATTACTTCGACTGATTGTCTCTTGTTGGTATTCTACTTTATTCATAATCTGTTGTAACTTTTCTTCCTGCTTTTTTTGTTTTCTTCGTTCTGCATGTGCCACTTGCGTTGTTTTTTCCAACATATGCATACGAGAGGTGATATAAGTGAGATAATCACATCTGGTAAATGTCGCTTTTGGAATTTCTTTTTTATGAATTCGTTCTAGATGCAGAATACAATTCGCTGTATGTTCTAAAAACAGTTCATCATGAGATACAAATAAAATAGGACGTGAATCTTGATTGATAAATTGTTCTAACCAAGAAAGTGTTTCCAAATCTAAGTCATTGGTTGGTTCATCTAGTAATAATATATCCGGTTCTGTTAATAAAATTCGACATAGCTGTAATTTTACTTTCTCACCACCTGATAAATCTTTTACTTGTAGTGATGAGAAAATATCTAAATCCCGGTCTAATTGCTGACAAATACGATAAAATAAATCCATTTTTTGATAGTAATCATCCATGTCACAAAATAAATAGTGAAAAACTGACAACTTAAAATCATGTTCCGACATCGTTTGTTTTAAATATCCTAACCGTTTTCCATGGGTATTAATCATCCCTGTTACAGTCGCATAAGTACAAAGACCCATAATTGCTTTTAATAAAGTAGACTTACCGTCCCCTTCTTCGCCGATAATTGCTAACTTATCATGATCGTGTATGATAAAACTCACTTGATCTAAGATGGTCTGTTCATGATTTTCAATCTTTAAATCTTTTATCTCTAACATTTATACACTCCTTCTAGGCATAAATGTTGTCTTATTTATGCCAATTTTTAACCATTTACTCTGCGCATGTTCTCACCTCTTTCTCGTCTAGTATAACATATTCATAGAAAAAAAAGAAGCATTATGCTTCTCCCATAGAATTACTTATATCTCATTTTACTTTTGGCATAGGTAAATCAAATGTCACATGATGATATTGTTGTACACCTTGTTCTTGACATAACTCTGAATATTTATCATCCCAAGATAAACGATAAGCATCATTCAAATTAAGGCCTAATAATTCCACCCATTTCTGGACAGTTTCTTGTGGTGAAAGAAAGTGACTTTTATTTTCAATTTCAAGAGCAATCCCAAATGGATATTCATCTACTGATACTTCAATTTCTCCATTTTGAAAATTCGTTCGATATCTCTCATAACTTTCCACTTTTCTCATCTTTAAAACCTGTTCTATCAAAAATAACAAATTTTCATATTCTTCATAACGAATATTTAGTTCTACTTCTTCTTCCTGATTAATCTTATCTTTGGTTGTAGTAGGAAGTCTTCGTTTCCAACTTATCATACATTTCTCATTTGTAGAACTCTTGGTAATACGAATACGAAAACGCCCATCAATCTCTTTTGTATAAAAACTCATTTCTTTACTTGGATGATCATATTGAACTGTTTTCTCATAACATCTTTCTTTCTCACGTAATGAATCTAGTTTACGTAAGTTCTCAATAATTTCATCTTTTTTTTCACTTGGAAAATAATATCTTACTTCATATTCCATGTTCATTCTCCTTCTATCTCTTCTTCATCAGTCGGTGTCTCCGTTGGTGTCTCTGTCGGCTCTTCTGTTTCTTTTACCGGTTCTTTTTCTTTAGAAACAGTTAATACTAACACTTCTGTATTTTCTATTTTCTTACCTTTACGAATACTCTGTTTCAATACTGTATTTGGTGTTTCCTCTGATTCTTCATAAACAATCTGATAGGTAACACCCTGTTCTGTACAAAGTTCTAATGCTTCTTCCAATGTTTTTCCTTCAACATCTGGTACTTCTACCGTTGTATCCAATACACCGATTGATAATTCAATCACTGTATTTTCACTTGCTTTCGCACCACCACGTTTTTTCTGTTTTAAAACAATTCCTACTTCACTTTCATCCTCTGTCACAACTTCTATCTTAGAAGCATTTAAACCCACATCTTGTAAACGGATTTCTGCCTCTTCATAAGTAAGACCTGTTACATCCGGAACTGTAATATTCTCTGTTTGATAAATATGATATCCTAAAACAGCAACTGCTCCAATACTAACCATACAAAGTAAAAATAAGAAAAACATCATAAACTTTTGAAAGAAACTCATTCTTCCTTTCTCTCTTTGATCAATCACTTTTGTCTCATGAATCACTTTCTTCTTTGGTTTTGTCTTTTTTACCTTCTTGGTCTTTTTCGTCTTTTCTTTCTTCACCTTTTCTTGTTTCTTTTTTTCTTCTATCTCTTCATAAAGTGGTCTCCCACATTTCTTACAATACATAGAGTCTTCAGAATTTGCTTCATTACAATAATCACAATATTTCATGAAATCCCTCCTTATGCCATGATTATACTATTTCTTTTTGATTTCATCAAATTACTCCTCTTGTGAAAAAAAAGATGAATAACTCATCTTTTCTAATCTACAGACTTTAATGCTTCAATCATATCAATCTTCTTTAACTTAATATAAGTGACTCCTTGCATAATCAGTGCAAAGAAGAAAGTAATCAATGTCGCATAAAGATAACTTGTCGGTTCAATACGATCTAATAAGAGTGTTTCATCATTTTGTAGTAAATTGATAATGTAATGATGTGTCGCTGGTGTAATCAAAAGTCCTAATATAATTCCAAATACTACCATAATCATTGTTTCGCGGTAAATATACCGTTTGGTTTCTCTATCTGTATATCCTAATACTTTTAATGTAGATATCTCTCGAATTCTTTCACTGATATTAATAGAAGTTAAATTATAAAGGACAGAGAACGCAAGTAAAGATGCGATAATAATTAAGACAAAGATGACATAGTTCAATCCACTAATTCCACTATTGACATCTTCTAATAAATTACTTGAGAATTGAACACTTAACACTTCACTACGATCTAAAAGTGTATTGGCAATCTCTTCTTCATTCACATCATCTTGATTCAAAGAGAAAATCATATTTCCACTCCAAGTCTTATCAAATGTCTTTTCATATAATTCTTTTGACATATAAATATAGTTGGAAACATAATTTTCAATAATTTCCCCTACTTGTACTTGATACGTATTTCCAAGATCATCTTCTAATGTAATATCGTCTCCTACTTGAATGCCACAACGATTGGCAATCTGTGTTGTAACAAATACTTGATGATCATCTAGTTTTTTTCTTTTTCCATCCGTATCACTTCGTAATGTAAAGTATTGATAGAATGTTTGATCTGTATCATTTGGTACTAACACATAAGCATCCATATCATCACTTGTTGTATGAACTTGATAAATCGTCTGACTTACCAATATTGGATCTTTTACTTTTGTAGCGAGAGCTTCCTCCATATCATCCGTAATTTCTTCCATATTTTGATTTAAAACAATCATATTGTCATAAGTAACAACATCTTCATATTGTTTTTCTCCCACTCCATCGATACTATCTTGAATACCAAATCCAATCATAATTAAGAAAGTACAACCAGCAGTACCGATTAATGTCATAATAACACGTTTTTTATAGCGGAAAATATTACGAATAGTAATCTTCCAAGAGAACGATAAATGCTTCCATAAGATAGGAATACGCTCTAATAAAATGGTCTTACCACTTCTTGGAGCCGGTGGTCTTAATAAATCTGCAGGGGCAATACGAAATACTTTCATACAAGAGTAAATTGTAACCAAAAGCATTAATATAGAAAAACCTGCTAAAAGAATTAAGAATAATGGAATTTGAAATTCATATGGCATTGCTGGCATAGATACTGGAAAACAACTATAAAATAATGGAGTTAATAGGAAACTTCCAAATAAATAACCAAGAATTGTTCCAAATGCAGTACTTGATAAAATATAAATTACATAGTGATTCACAATCTTACGATTCGAAATTCCAATCGAAGTCATTGCTCCCATTTCACTACGTTCTTCTGTAATCATACGCATAATCGTATTAGAAGTCATTAAAAGAACGACAATTAAGAAGAAAAATGGGATAGTGTTCGCAATAATTTGAACTTCATCATACTGCATTTCTAATATTTTATATCCACTTACTACATCATAGCGATCACTGATAATCCATGTACTCTCTCCAATTTCAGATAGTGCATCATTTAAAGTATCAATATTTTCTTGATAAGTAGGATTAGGCATCATTTGATTCGCCAAAGTCAACTGTTCCAATTGTTCTTGAATTGGTGCAGTCAGTTCTTCATATCTTTGATCCTCTTGTGCTGTTTGAATACTTTCAATCTCATCAAACATCTCATTACTTTTTTCTTGATATGAGTTGGAATAAACAATATCCTCCTGATCCTTTTCCATGGTCAAATAAATTTCTGTATATGCTTCATAACGAAAAACATCCTTTGGTACAAATAAATAAGAATATAACTTTCCATTTCCAATTTGACTACTTCCATAGTTTGTCCCTGTATAAAAAGGAGAATAAATGGTACCGACAACCGTAAATGTTTTCACTTCCAAATCATCTTCTTCATTTGGCTCTGTAATCTCGATGGTATCTCCTACTTGATAATGATTCGCATCCGCTAAACATTCCTCATCTTTAGTTGGCATTCTACCATCGATTAATTCAAATCCATTTATTTCATCTTCAATAGCATGAACCTTCACGACATCTGTACCATCAAAAACTTCTTTCGAATAACTACCTATGACTTGATCCACATGTTCTAACTGTTTTAAACTTTCTACATCATCATCCGTAAGTCCTAATGTCCCATTGATTTTGTAATCCATTAAATTTGTATCTTCATAGTAGTGTTGTTGTACATCTCTAATTTTAGGAGAACAGAGTTGTAAACTGGAAAAAATGGCAATTCCAATAAAAACAATCACAATTAAAGATAAATAACGACCAAATGATTTTTTTATTTTTCTAATTGTATTCTTAAAAATCATTGTTATCACCACACAATATCTTTCGCTGCTTTTGGTTTTTTATTGAAAGTCACATGGTCCACTGTTCCATTTTTAATATGAATTACTTTATCTGCAATTTCAGAGATAATCGCATTATGTGTAATCACAACGGTTGTAATTCCCATATCACGACAAGTTGTTTCCAATAGAGAAATAATCTTTTGCCCTGTCTTAGAATCTAAAGCACCAGTTGGTTCATCACATAAGAGTAACTTTGGATTTTTCGCAATTGCTCTTGCGATCGCAACTCTTTGTTGTTCTCCACCTGATAATTGAGATGGAAAATTATGAAGACGTTTTTCTAGTCCAACTTGTCTTAAAACTGTTTTTGGTTTTAAAGCATCTTTACAAAGTTCACAAGCAAGTTCTACATTTTCTAGTGCTGTTAAATTTGGTATCAAATTATAAAACTGAAACACAAAGCCAATATCTTTACGACGATACTGAACAAGTTCTCTTTTACTCATGCGATCAACTCGTTTTCCATCGACAATAATTTCTCCAGAAGTAACTTGATCCATTCCCCCAAGCATATTTAAAATCGTCGTTTTCCCAGCACCTGATTGTCCTAAAATGACGACAAGTTCTCCTTGATTGATCTCAAAAGAACAATGATCAACTGCTAATACTTTGACTTCTCCAGTATACTCTTTTCTTACATTCTTAAATTCTATAAATGCCATATTATGCCTCCTAGATTCTCTAGTTATATTATAATATATTTTGTATAAGAAAGCAAAAAACTTTTTCGATGAGATCCTATCAAAAAAAGAAACCGATTTGGTTTCCATGATCATTCTGTTCCTTATAGCTGTTTTCACATGATATTCTGTTTCTTTTTATGTTCTGATTGATATTGTTTATAAACTGCATTTCTTAATAAATCATATAGAGTTTTACTCTCATCATATTTCACTGACTGGTCTTTTTCCTTTAAATATTCTTGATAAGAAATGGAATTAAGTATTTCAGCTCCTTGTAATAATTCATATTGTTCTCTTGGCATAAACAAATTTGCCGTAAAATCAACAACATCTCCATCAGCATCTAATAAATAAGAATGATAATAATTTTCATTTAATCCTTTTTCACAGATTGCTGTCACAGCTTGAAACTCTTCATAGTTTTTTATAACTTCAAAAGTAACTTCATGACATCTATCACGAATATTCTCATCCATTTTTTCTATCAGCTGGAGAAGATCTTTCTTCTTTTGGAAATAAACATCTGCTTTCATAAAAGGAATCGTACCAAAATTTTCTGTGATAATCTCATAGAAGCCTTCGTCATAAACAAGCATTTTCTCAATTACTTTTGCTTGTTTTAATACATCGTAGATCACATCCACATTGGAAGAATCTCTCGTAACCCCTAAAATAAGGGAATAGATTAAACTTCTTTGAAAACGTTGTTCTAAGTTGCCAACTGTTTTAATTCCTTCTAATAACTGTTCTGGATAAAATTTAAGAAGCCACACTTTCAAATTTTGAAATAATTCGACAGAATCGTCTGTATTTGCTATTTGATAGAGATCTTCATCAATATGTTGATTCAAATAGTTCACTAATTTTTCTGTTGCTTCTTGTTCATTCTTTTTCCATGTTTGTTCTTTTTCATCACAATAATTAGATAAATTCATAACTACACCTCTCTTAGTTGTATCATAACATATTGGATATGATTTCACAACAATGATATTGATCTATGCAAAGAAATCAGGCTTTTCATGAAAAAGCAATTGACAATTTCGCAATTATCCTGTAAAATGAAAGACGTAGCACTGGAGTAGTACTCAAGAGGCTGAAGAGGCGCCCCTGCTAAGGGTGTAGGTCGGGCAACTGGCGCGAGAGTTCAAATCTCTCCTACTCCGCCATTTATGTAAGCAAACATCTTAAAATTATTAAATTTTGAGATGTTTTTATTTTACTGAAATAAATAACTTTACACATTAACAAAAAATTGATGGATTGTATAAAAATTTCTACTAGTTGGTGTTATAATTAAAGTGGATGGTGAATAGGATGGAAAAGAAAAATAAAACTCCAATAATAATCATTATATTATTGGTATTTATAATATTATGTTTAGTTGGATATATTTGTTATGATAAGGGAGTATTTGGTAATAAAGAAAGTTCTGAGAATCATACAGAAAAAGCTGATAAAATTGATAATAATAAATCAGAGGAGACATCTCCAGAAGAGATTGCTTTAGATGATTCAAGATTTATTGATATCTATAATAAACTGAAACCATATACATATAGGGAAAGCAGAAGTGATGGGTATCAATCGTTTACAGATCATGAGTTATTACAAATTATAGAAAAAGAATTAAAAGAATCAGATTTTGTGGAAACGACAGAAACTACTGAATTAGGAGGGTATCATTATACATTATATACATTAGAAAATAGTATAGTTATTAATTATTTAAAAAAATACTTTGGAAATGATGTAGTAGTAAATGGAGAAGAATTAATAGAACCTTCTTTTGCTTATAGTACTAATTTAGATTTTCATGGTAATGGTATGAGTATTATTGATTATGCAGATGGTAAATACAAAGTTATGTTTTCTGGAGGTGGTGGTGGAGTCGGTGGTCCACTACCTAAGATCACAGAAAGAAAGATTATATCAGCAACGATTGAAAATAATGAAATCGTTGTTAAGGAGAAAGCAATCTATTGGGGTATACCTTCGGAACAAGAAATGATTACTTTTGATGTTTATTCAGATGTAAATAAGAAAAATAAAATAGATTCAAAAGAATATACGGAAGATAATATTGCGAATGAAATCGTTACAGTAGAAGACTATTTAGATAAGGCATCTACTATTACAACTAAATTTGCTTATGATCAAGATACAAATGGTTATTATTTTAAATCTTCAGTAATAGAATAAAGTGCTCCTACTCCGCCATAAAGAAATTCAAGAAGACAATATCGACGTTGTCTTCTTTTTCTATACTATAAAAAAAAGAAAGCAAAATTATGATTCTTCTGCTTTCTTTTCTTTTTTCTCACCAATTCCATAATGTTCTCTTACTTTTGTTTCGATTTCTTCTTTTAATGTTTGGTTATTGCGTAATAATTCTTTTACATTTTCTTTCCCTTGCCCAATCTTATTGCCATTATATGAATACCATGCACCACTTTTATCAATAATTCCACATTCACTTGCTAGATCAACAAGTTCCCCTTCTCTAGAGACACCTTCTCCATACATGATATCTACACAACATGTTTTAAATGGAGGAGCCATTTTATTTTTCACCACTTTGACATTGGTTTTATTTCCAACAATCTCACTTGATGTCTTAATCTGTTCTGAACGTCGAATTTCCAAACGAATCGAAGAATAGAATTTTAAAGCTCTTCCTCCAGGTGTTGTTTCTGGATTACCGAACATCACTCCTACTTTTTCACGCAATTGATTAATGAAAATACAAATTGTATTCGTCTTATTAATGACACCAGATAATTTACGCAATGCTTGGCTCATCAATCTCGCTTGTAAACCAACATGGCTATCTCCCATTTCTCCTTCAATCTCTGCTTGTGGAACAAGTGCAGCAACAGAGTCAATTACAACAATACTAATTGCTCCACTACGTACTAGTGCTTCACAGATCTCTAAAGCTTGTTCTCCATTGTCTGGCTGAGATAATAATAGTTCATTGGTATCAACCCCTAATGCCTCTGCATATTTTGGATCTAAAGAGTGTTCTGCATCAATAAACGCAGCTCTTCCCCCTTTCCTTTGTGCTTCGGCAATCGCATGAAGTGCAAATGTCGTTTTACCACTAGATTCAGGTCCATAAATTTCTATAATTCTTCCCTTTGGATATCCCCCTATTCCTAAAGCAATATCCAATGATAAGGAACCACTCGGTATTACATCAATCGTACGGTGATTTTCTTCACCTAACTTCATGACTGCTCCTTTTCCAAATTGTTTTTCGATATCTAATAAAACTTGATCCAATGTTTTATCATTAGTTGTCTTACTTGTTTTACTTGCCATGTTCTTCCTCCTTGATACTTCTTATTGACATAACCATTGTAACTGAATTTTCAGTAATTGTCAATACTTTTCACGAACGTTTGTTTGTTAAAATCTGTAAGTAATTTTTACCAGAAACAAAGAAAAATGGAACAGATCCATTTTTTCTACTTTGTTACATCTTCTAAAAATAATTGTTTATTCATATAGTAATATTGTACTCCACTAATAATAGATAGAACACAAGCTACAATCAGTAAGAAATCAGATACTTTTAAATTCCATAATTCAAATGGTAAATTATAGAACAAAGTCAATACAATTCCTATCATCAAACATGCTGTTTTTATTTTACCACTCTTAATTGCTGCAACAACATGTCCCTTACTTCCTGCAACCATTTTAATAGAATTCACAATACTATCTCTTACAATGATCACAACAGTAATTAACGGATGAATAAACCCTTGTGCACAAAGAATAATCAATACAGAATTTACTAAGATTTTATCTGCAATCGCATCGATCATCTTACCAAAATCTGTCACCAAATGATATTTACGTGCGATATATCCATCTAAGAAATCAGTTAAACTTGCTAGGATAAATAAAACACCAGCAATCAAATAACGTACATCTACTACAATCGTTTCATTGATAAATAATTTATATATCTCAATTCCCATCGCATCAAATGGTAATAATAATACAGCAATGATAACAAAAGACATAAAAATTCTTAACATAGTTAATTTATTTGGTAAATTCATGAAAGTACAACCTCCTCATCATTTACATACACAATATGTTCTTCTTCAAAATCATCATTTTGAACATTTGAAAAAATAAAATATACAATCATTAAAATTACAAAAGCGATCACGATGTAAATGACAAGTGGTGGCACCCATAAAGAACGTTTTCTTTCCAACGTATAAGGCGAAGATATTTTTTTCTTTTCTTTTTCTTTACGATCTTTTTTCTTTGCTTTTTTAATATCTTCCATAGATAGTTTAGAAGTATAGTCAAATAAATACTCATTAAATTCATCCACCATATCTTCATAATCTAATCCTAAATATTTTGAATAATCACGGATAAAATATTTCAAATAAAAAATATCTTGAAAAGCATCCATATTTCCAGATTCAATACTTTCAATCTGGGTTGGTCGCATTTTTAAATCTTCAGCCGCTTCTTCAATGGATATTCCAATACTTTCTCTTGTCTCTTTTAATCTCTCTCCTATTTCTTTCAAGTTTATCACTCCAATAAGTAAGCGTAAAAAAAATAATATTTTATAAGCCATGTTCTGTACCTATTTCTAGGTGGCAAACATTTATCTATCAATTTCTTGATCCCGAGTGAGATTCATTTCTCTCAAATCTCAGGCTCCCCTACCAAAATTTGGGTTTCTCGCTTGCGGGGTTTACCACGTTCCACTCCCTTTATTTCTAAAGGGCATCGTCACTTTGGCACTTTTATACTTCCTCGAATCATATACAAATGTACTTAGATTCTTGAAGAGCCGTGAGAAAATCTTCTCCTGTAGGTTATTTTTTCCCTACACACAAACACTACAATCATCTCAGATTGTGCGAGCATGGACTTTCCTCTATATTACAAGAATATAGCGTTTGCCAAAATATTATTCTTTTCCGTAAATAATTTTTTCAAGGTTTGACAATCTTCTTAATACATCTGCATTCGATACATTAGAAGACTCTCCCCCTGTTTCACTTAATACATCTAGTTTTGTACGAAGACTTCTATTCTCTTGTTTTAAACGTGTATTCTCATCCATAATTTCCTTTTGTGTTTTCTTCATATCTGCAATAGCTGCATCATATTCCTCATAATCGTGAATAATAATATCCAAAAACTTATCTACTTCTTGTGGACGATAACCACGTGTATCAATCTTAAAGTCTTTTTCTAAGATGTCTTTCGTTGTCAATAAAATTCTATCGTTCATAAACTCCACCTCTTTATTCGACATACTCATTTTATCAATAAGTTACAAGTTTGTCAACGTAACTCCTTGGTTCCATTACCCAAATATGTCTTTTTCCTTTCCTAATTTTCTGATACTTTCTTCCTCCATATCATCTAACATATGGACACATTGTTTGATACTATAATCTTCAAAAAATAAATAATAAATGGGAAGGCATACTGTTTCTTTTCCTCTTTGAATTAACATCATGTATAAAATTAAGAATACCACTTCTACTTTTGTACCATATTGATTCCCTATTTTCTCAACAAACAAGATATCTTCTTTACGAATCTTCTTTTTTGTTCGATCAACAATTTTTAAAAAGTTATCATAAATCTCATTCGCATCATATACTTCTGTCAATTCCTTTAGAATGGTATAACAATCTTCTAATTGAACTTCTTGTTTTTCCAACTGATTATTGACATAATTAATACAAGGCCTTTCAAAAGCATCTGTTCCATATTCTAAACTTCCTAAACCATCTTTTAATTCAATACTTGTAATCATGGAATCCCTCCACTATCATTTTATCACAAAATATGAAAAAAACTACTTATCTGTGATAAAATAAGTAGCTCTCTTTACATCATTGACATCTTCTAACATTTGATCATAATAAATTAACACCACTTCACGCTCTGTCATGATACTCACCTCTATTAGTAGAATATCACTTTCCCATTTTGTTTTGGACTGTTTCGACAAAACTAGAAGATAATTTTACTCATCCTCATCCATACTGAGAATCGATAAGAAGGCTTCTTGTGGAACTTCAACACTTCCCACCATTTTCATTCGTTTCTTTCCTTCTTTTTGTTTCTCTAATAATTTACGTTTACGAGTAATATCTCCTCCATAACATTTCGCAAGTACATTTTTACGAACTGCTTTAATATTACTACGCGCAATTGCTTTTGATCCAATCACCGCTTGAATTGGTACTTCAAATTGTTGTCTAGGAATTAATTTTCTCAAGTTTTCAACAATTGCTTTTCCACGCTTATAAGCAAAGTCTCGATGGACTATCATACTCAATGCATCTACCATTTCTCCATTTAATAAAATATCCATCTTTACTAAGTCACTACTCTTATAACCAATCAGTTCATAATCGAATGAGGCATACCCTTTGGTACTTGATTTTAATTTATCAAAGAAATCATAAACAATTTCTGATAGTGGAATCTCATAATGGATATTGACTCTTGTCGGATCAATATATTCCATAGAAACATAATTTCCACGTTTATTTTGACAAAGTTCCATAACCGCACCAATATACTGACTAGGAACAAAGATATTCGTACGAATATATGGCTCTTTAATATCTTTAATTTTTACACGATCTGGCATCTTAGAAGGACTATCTACCATTTCATGCGTATGATCTGTTAATTCTACATCATAAATTACAGAAGGACTTGTTGCGATCAATTCAATATGAAATTCGCGCTCAATTCTCTCTTCAATAATATCCATGTGTAATAGTCCTAAAAAACCACAACGAAACCCAAATCCTAATGCTTTACTGGTCTCTGGTGAGAACTCTAAAGAAGCATCATTTAACTTGAGTTTTTCTAGTGCTTCTCTTAAACTATCATACTTACTAGATTCAATTGGGTAAAGTCCACAGAATACCATTGGTTTCATCGGTTTATAACCGATAACTTCCCCTTCACAAGGATTATTTTTTAATGTAATGGTATCTCCTACTTTGATATCTTGAATTTCTTTTATACTTGCAGTTAAGAAGCCAACTTCTCCGGCAGTTAGCGTTTCTACATTTTTCTTATGTGGTGTAGAGACTCCTAATTCTACAACAGGATAACTACGATTTGCCTGTTTCATGTAGATCTCATCTCCAACATGAACAGAACCATCTATAATACGAATCAAAGCAACAACACCTAAATAAGCATCATAATAACTATCAAAGACAAGTGCTTTTAATGGCTTGTTCAAATCTCCCTTAGGAGCAGGAACTCTTTTAATCACTGCTTCTACCAACTCTTGAATTCCCGTACCATTTTTCGCACTCGTAAGAATAATTTCCTCTTCTTCAAAACCAAGGGTATCCATCAATTCTTTTTTTACTCTCTCTGGATCAGCATTTGGTAAATCAATTTTATTAATGACTGGAATAATGGTTAAATTACTATCTAAAGCAAGATAGAGATTGGCAAGGGTTTGTGCTTCAATTCCCTGAGCAGCATCTACTACTAAAATGGCTCCCTCACAAGCCGCCAAACTACGACTCACTTCATAAGAGAAGTCGACATGACCTGGCGTATCAATCAAATGAAGTTGATATGTCTCTCCATCTAATTGGTATTCTAATTCTACCGCATTTAATTTGATCGTAATTCCACGTTCACGTTCAATATCCATATTGTCTAATAACTGATCTTTCGCTTCCCTCTTTGTAATCGCTCCAGTAAGTTCTAAAATACGGTCGGCAATAGTACTTTTCCCATGATCAATATGCGCAATAATAGAAAAATTTCGAATATTCTCTTGCTTCATCTCATCACCTTTTTCTTCTTTTTTTGACTGCCAATATCATATCATAAAATACTAGAAAAGAGCAATCATTCTCTTAGCAAAAGAAAAAGAGGAATCTTTTCATTTCCTCTTGTGGGTTGTAACCCCAGGCATCTTTCGCATGTTCTCAGTAAAAGAAGCTCTGTAAATCTCATCTTTTTGAAACGCTTCGGTAGGAAGAGTTGTCGCATCTATCCCCATTGCTTGATAATCCAATACAACCATCTTTCCATTTTTCTTCTGTTCTACTTCCCATACGTGATAAAACTGATCTTGCAAAAGAAATGCTTCACTCTTGATCATCTGCAAGGACCCCCCTTGTTTTTGAGGAAAGACAAAGATCCACTCTTTTGCCATACGTGATGAATAATCTACAAAGAAGAACTTCAAATCTTCTTGTTTTGACAACACAATCTTACTATGTCTTCCCCTTAGTACGATACCCTCTTCTTCTCTTCTACTTGTATAAGTCTCTTCCAAGTCTAAATCGAGTAAAAAAGAAACGTAATAACGACGAAATGCTTGATTTTCTCTCGCCCTTGGATCAAGAAGTGCAAAAGAAACTTCCAACACATTCTGTTTCATGCCTTTTTCATCAATTCCCTTACCTGTGTTTGAATATGTTCTAAAATCCCTTCACGAATCGAAAACTGATCTAATAAGCGCAATTCCTCATCCGCATCTTTTCCCGTTAACAAACAAGCATCACTCATCAAAAACGCCAATGTCGTTCCATTGATCACTTCTACCCTCTCACGAAACAACTGATTCTCTAAAATCAATGCAGCATAATAACGTTCTTTCTCATCCTCTGTCAACATATCTGTATCTTCTCTTGGAAGAACAATATTCAAATCTTTCTTTCTAAAATCATCCAAAACCAAACGAAGTCCCTCTAAATAAGAACATCCAAATAAACGATCATATACTTTCTCACAAGAAAGTAGCTTCTCATTTTTACGTGATGCCTCTATTTCTTTCGCGTATTTCTTGTCTAGTTTCAAGATATCCAACAAATCTCCAACCGGATCATCATAAAACTTTTTATAAAATGCATAAAGAGAATCATTTCTTTTTTTCTGGATTAAGATCGCACTATCTAAGTCTTCTTCTTTTCTTACAAGATCTTGAATGGAATCTTCATAGTAACTAAGATCCCTTGTTTTTAACATTTCTTTTAATTCCATCGTATCACCAACTTGCCTTTAGTTTACCATGTTTCGTTTGAATAAGCAACTATTCATCAACCATTTTATTTAACATGCCAAACAACTTATCGACTCCTAATTTTACCAAATCCCCAATTTGACTAGAAATCTGATATCCCATATTAGACATTTTATTTCCATAATCACGATCGGGTTGTTCTAAGTAATCTTCGATATCGACTTCTTTGCCAGCTGCCACATCTTTTTCAAATTGTTCAATTTGCTCTTTGGTAAAACTCGTCTTTCTTCTAATATCATATTCATAATACCCAGTTTCTTGTGACAGATAAAGTGTTAGAAAAGCCATAAAGGAAGCAATCATAAAATATTTAAAACAACGTTTATAAATCTTAATTTTATCTTCTTTTTTGATCATGATTTTAAATACGCACTGATAATTGGAACAATTGCTTCCACGGTATTTTGTACTTCATCAATGGTATTCTCATTGGCTCCTAATTCTAACAAGATCATATTTCCATTTAAATCCTGATTATATAACCCATTGACATTACTTCCACTCTTACTCATAATTCCTCTCGATAACTTTGGATATGATTGATTAATTAAGTCTGAGAGCGATTGCGCTAAAGAAAGATTTGCCTGATAATTCGGATTATTCATTCCTACAATAAATAAAACCTTAGCATAGTTTTTCTCTCCAATGGTAATTGTAGAAGAATCGTGAGGAATAGCATCGCGATGAAGGTCAATGATTAATTTTAAATCTGGATATTTCTTTAATATACTTTCTACAAAGGTTCTACTTGCTACATAACTTTCCGCATACTGGTATCCTTGTTCTTTCATATAATCAGAAATATTGGTCTCTTCGACAATGGTTTCTATTCCCTCTTTTTGAAAATGTTCTTTCATTAGATAAGAAGCCATCATAACACTCGGAGTTATATTATAAGGTTCTAATGTTTTCATACTATAACTCTCTGTCTGATGTGTGTTATAAATATAGACTTGCGGGGAAGAAGATACATCGGTCTTTTCTACAGGGTTGGAAACAAATGTCGCATCCGGATCTTCTTGAAAAACCATTTCCTCTTTCGTTTGTTCTTCTACAGTCGGAACACCTAGTAGACTAAGTGGTTTTTCTAAATCAAAATCCATAAAATACTTGCCAATTTTCGCAATCACATTTTCCTCACTCTTTTGATAGAGTAAATAATGATTGGAATCCCGCAACATATTTTGTAAGAATTCTTCATTAGAAGTCGCTAATTGTGATTTTAAAACATAGTAAGTTGTACTCTCAAAAGAAAAATAACAAACCAAAATCAAAATCAGTATTTTTATTAGTTTATGTTTTTTTCTTCTTTTTGTGTGAAATTTTTTGGCCATATTCTCCCTCCTTTTGATATCATACGATACCAAGGATGGAAATTATGTCAAAAATCATTCTGTTTCAAAAGAAATATTTCGATGTAATGCGTGATTCAGTGCATTTCCTAAAAGAAATCCTAACTTTTCTACAAAATAATCAATCTCTTTAGGAGTCACAATAAAGTTATATCCAATCGGAGTCAGTACTTCTAAAATATATTGTTTCCTTTCTTCTTCTGATAAACTTCCTAAGGAGCCCATCAACTTCTCATTATCTTCTGGGGCAATTGTTACTTCTTTTTTTAAGTAGTTCTCGTGTCCAAAAGAAAGTTTATGAGAAGGTTTGGAAAGATGTTCTTTGGTATATGCGAAATTCTTCTGCATATAATAAATCGTATCGGAAACAATAGTAGCAGCATCAACAACAGTTGGTACTCCGAGTGCTAGAACAGGAATAGAAAAGTATTCGGAACTAATTTCTTTTCTTTGATTCTGGACACCACTTCCCGGGTGAATTCCGGTATCCGTCATTTGAATGGTCTTATTTAATCGTTCTACACTACCACTTGCTAAAGCATCGACGACAATCATAAAGTCAGGACGAATCTCTTGGACAATTCCTTTTAATAGTTCTCTGGTTTCCATTCCAGTTGTTCCCATCACTCCTGGTTTGATCGCATAAGTCTTACGAAAACCCTTTTCCACTTCTCCCAGTTCAAATAAATGATTCGTAACGAGCACATGACTGATCGCAAGTGGTCCTAGTGCATCTGGAGTAGAATTTTCATTTCCAAGACCCACCATCAAACAAGAAGCTGTCTCAGGAATTTTCATCTTGTTTAATAACTTGGTTAATTCCTCTGTCACAATTTTCAAAACCTGTTGTTCATTCTCATGATCTGTAATATCTTCAAATTCAATCGTAATATAATTCCCCTGTTTCTTGTTCAAGATCGCTTCTGCTTCTTTTTCAATCTTCACGGTTGTCACTTTACAGATTCCAATTTCTTTTACCTGTTTTTTGACACCATCCATCTCTTTTGTAATTAAATCAATTGCTAAATCGGTACGGGGTAATTTCCCTTTCAAATCGATTTCATGCCCCATTTTTCTCACCACCTACGATTATTTTTACCAAAAACGGGTGTTTTTATTGCATTTTTCTTTTGAATTTGCTAAAATAGTGATGTTCAAGAGAACTTGGAGGTGAAACTTATGGCAAATATGAAGAATGCAAAGAAGAAGATCAAACAAAATATCAAAAGAGAAGCGGAAAATAATGATTATACTGCAGCAATGAAAACAGCAATGAAAAATGTGGAAAGAGCAGTCAAAGCAAACGATAAAGAATTGGCAAAAGAAAAATTAGGTGTAGCCATCAAAGCAATCGATAAAGCAAATAGTAAGGGTGCTATCAAAGCAAACAATGTTGCTCGTAATAAATCTCGTTTAACAAAAAAGGTTAATGCAATGGAGTAAGAAATTACTTCTTTTTTTTATCCTGTTTTGATATAATAATATCAGGTGATAATGTGAAACAATTAAGAAACTTTTTATATACACTTTTAGGAATGGTCTTTGTCTTTGTTCTCTTTTTATATCATAGACCGATTGCCCGCTTTATCATGGAGAACTTCATTTATAAAAATGACATGGTCATCCAAGAAAAGAACCAGTATTATCAAGAGTTAAATATCAGTTATGTTCAAGAGACAGAAGACTTTCAACCAAAGAATCGTCAAGATTTATTAAATATTATTTATACGATTTTAAATAATGGTTGGGAGGAATTCACATTCTTCTGTGATGAATCTTATGAAAGTTGTTTCAACGATGCGAAAACACTAACCGAAAATCCAGAAGAACTTTCTAATTTCAATAACTTTGTCCATCCATATAATAGTTTTAACCATTTATATATCGATATTAATAACTTTGGAAAAATTCATGTCCAAGTAGAAAAAACATATACCGCGGAAGAGATTCAGTTTATTGATTCAGAAATAGATCGTATTATGGGAGAAACGGTAAATGATACGATGACTGAGGTAGAAAAAATAAAAGCAATTCACGATTATATTATCAATCATACGGTTTATGATAGTGAAGGTGCAGAAAATATTAATAATGAGAATTATAAGAATGAGAAAGCAACACATACTGCTTATGGAACACTCAAGTATCATATTGCTCTTTGTGGAGGATATTCTGATACGATGGCGTTATTCTTAGATCGTCTCAATATTCCAAATTATAAAATATCTAATGCAGAACATGTATGGAATTTAGTCTATGTCAATGATACATGGCTTCATGTTGATTTAACATGGGATGATCCTGTGGTAGATACCCATGAAAATGTTTTGTTAGATCATTACTTCTTAATTACAGGAACGGATTTATTAGCAAAAGATCCAATCCATCATGTTTTTGATCAGAATATTTACAAAGAAGGGATTTAAAAAGAGGAAATCATCATCGATTCCCTCTTTTTTGAAACTTGTCTTTGGTAAGAACAATTGTCATTCCATTTACTTTGGTTCCAAACCGATTCCAAGTTGTTCTTTCTGCAATTTCAAATCCCAGTTCTTGAAACACATGTCGTGCAGATGCCCTATCCTCTTCAAAATCATCATATAAAGCATCAACACCGTGCGAAAAGGCATACTCACATAATAAAGTAAGTCCTTCTTTCGCATATCCCATACCACGATATTTCGCTTCAATGACAATTCCACAATGATATTGTTGTTGATCTTGTTGGTATTGATAATTGACATATCCAACATAACAATCTTTGTGAATGTCTTTTAAAAACAGAAATACACGATGTTCTTTTTCTCTTCTCTGATAACAGGCTTCCCATCTTTCTTCTGGGAAGTCAATACATCCTGTATCATAGTGATATCCTTCGTAAGAAACATCGTATCCCGCATTATAGCTCATTGTATCAGGATCTTCTAGGCATTGTTTTTCATACCAATAATCGTTTAATTCTGGTTTTACTAAGACTAATCGATAAATCGTTGATACCCCCACCACATTGGTACGAGCTCTTCTAAACGAACGGTTTCTTTTGTTTCAAGATCACTTAATATTTCCATATTTTTACTATTTTTATCTAACTGCATCAAATATTCTCTGCAAGCTCCACAAGGCATACCAACCTTTCCATCACGAGTGACACAAACCAGTTTGACAATATGACTTTCTCCGTTGGTAATCATATTGGCAATGGCATTTCTTTCTGCACACATTCCAAGTGTGGAAGCGGTATCAATACAAACACCAGTATAGATATTTCCTTGATCGGTTAAAATAGCTGCAGCAACTCCTCCTGCTTCAATAAAAGGAGATACTGTTCTGGGATTTAATTTTTCTTTTGCTTTTGTATATAATTCATCCCATATATTCATTTTCTTTTCTCCTATCTTTTTAGGGAAGTCTTGCACACATGCAGTTATGATTTGTTTTAAAAAACGAAATTCACCTCACAGGCATGTGTGATTCCCTTACATTCATTGTAACAATTTAACTTCATTTGCCTCACACTCCTTTCTCAGTTACAAGTTCATTATAGCAAACAGGAAACACATTGTAAAGAAAAAAATGGAAATATAATCATAAATATAATAATCAAACCGATGAGTAAGAAGAGTAGATACAATAATTATTTTATAGAGAGTTGTGGATGGTGGAATCATGACAAATAACTTGTATTGAATGGACTTACGAGGGCAG
>OGRO01000210.1_pt1 | contig 59494 bp, 81 predicted proteins | sample 1553451 | NCBI WGS metagenome assembly OGRO01 (sample SAMEA2580021, study PRJEB22360) | human gut metagenome | reverse complement strand
TAGGGGAAGGTGCCCCGCAGGGGCGGATAGGGTGACTATGGCATGAAAGACAGCTAGGATAAGGTTTCCCGGTCACTCCTATGAGAGCTGCAACTGCAAGTTCCCCGCAGCAGATTGAACGCAAAAATGAGATGATCGTTATTTCACAGCCCCTTTTTGCGTTTTGTGAAGAAAGAACGTTTCTTTAACTCGGGACACTCATGTATTGTCAATCTTTTTTCCGAGAAAATTGAGGAATCTCATCAATAAAAATTTGTGGGTCATGGCAATTTGTTGTATTAGTATTTCCTCGGAAAGACCGCTGAGATGATTCAGCGGTCTTTTTGCATGCACAAAAGAGCAGTCAAAGCGACGGGAGAAAAGCACGCCGGTGAAGCGTCGGTTCGTATGAGACGTTTTGCTCCGTTCCCGCTCAGATGGAGAGGTTGGTGTGAAGCAGGAATATATGCGATAGAAAAAAGGAAAAACAAACATGTTATTTTAAAAATTTAGGAATGCATAAAATCTATATTCATAATTGACGAAACGGGGGGGGGTGGTATTTTTTAAGAAAAAAGTTAAATTGCATATAAATACATTATGGTGAAGCATCTCACAAATACCATTTTATTATGATTATTCGATAAATAAGAAAAGACCAGCAGAAATGCTTGCAAAAGAAGGAAAGCAGGACATATGAGATACAGTTCTTTCCTTTGGACTGAGAAGGAGGTGGATGTAAGATGCTCTGCCAATGGTGTGGTAAGGAATTTCAAAAAGTAACAAGCTGGCAGAGGTATTGTTCTGATTTATGTAGGATACAGGCAAATCGCCATAACAAAAGAAAGGAGGAGAAAGCCCCTCCGGATGCGATGATACTGCGTTCCTTTGTATGTAGGCACTGTGATGAGATGGTGAATGTGACGGATCCCAAGGATAACCGATACCGTTTTTGTTCTCCTAGGTGTGAAAGGCTGTACTGGAAGCATCCAGAAAAGGGAAAAACGACATTTTCGCGAATCTTTTACTGTCAGTATTGTGGTAAGAAGGTCGTCACCAATGATCCGAAGGATCGGCGAAGGTTTTACTGCAGCAAGGAGTGCCGACTGGCAAGCCATCAGAGGCAGAGAACCATGACTAGACTCAAAGAGAAATTGTATAGAGAAAAATCTGTCGTGAAAGAAAGAGGGGATATATGATGAATCGCATTTACAAGGTGGTATGGAGTCAAGTGAAAAATTGTTATACGGTGGTGTCGGAAATCGCAAATTCGCATATCCGCGGGGGAAATCGTTCTCGTATGGGTGTCGTTATGCTGGCGGTTACTGTATTGACAGGAGGCTTAGGGCTGCAATCCACCTCTGCAGAGGCTGTCAAGGTACAGGCTGGGAAGAATACTACCGTGGTCGTGACAACGGATGCATCGACCGGAGACAAGATCTACACGGTGAATGCAGCAGACGATGCTATTGTCTATGAAGGAGAAGGTGATACCAAGGCACTGAAGAGTACAAATGCCGATAATAGGCCGCAGGGGGGAAATGCCATTGCATTGGGGCGTGATGCCTGGGCCAAGGAGGAGAAATCCATCTCTATCGGCGATGATAGTTGGGCTGACGCAGTTAGTAGCATAGCGATTGGTGATCAGGCCTCTTCGCGTTATGAAAATGCGATAGCCATCGGAAAAAATGCAGATGCCGCTGATGTAAGCACGGTAGCTATCGGTGATAATGCCGAAGCAAACAGCATGTACACGATCAGTATCGGGAAGGATTCGGAAGCTTACAGCGATGCTGCGATCGCCATAGGCCATGAGTCTGAGGTAGATGCAACAAGAGGAATCGCTCTTGGTGCGGAAAGCGTCAATTATGTGACTGATGGTGTAGCACTTGGATCGTATTCTTACGTGTATGCCGATGCCGGAGTCAGTGGATATGATTTCTCTGAAGGAAAGGAATCAGTCAATGATAGCGCAGTCTGGAAATCGACATTGGGATCCATCTCAGTAGGGGATACGCGTTTTTCTGATGACCTTAAAACTCGGCAGATCACCGGCGTTGCTGCCGGTACGGAAGATACCGATGCGGTCAATATAGCACAATTAAAACAGGTCAATTCCAAAGCAAACAAAGCGGCTGAAGCCGCATCCAAAGGCTGGAATATTTCCACCAATGGAGGCAATCAGACCCAAGTCGCACCGGGCGATACCGTAGACTTCACAGGGGATAGCAATATCGGCGTGAGCAACAATGGCAAACAGGTGAAAGTCGAGCTAAGCAAAAACCTGACAGGACTGGAAAGTGTGACTTCGGCAAAGGCATATGTAACGAGTGTAGATGCTAGTGATGAGAACTCGGTCACCAATGTAGCCTATGTGAAGAGTCAGGTCGCAGACGCTTCTTTGAGCGCAGGGAAAGGCATCTCCATCACTGATAAGAAGATCCATGTGAAGCTCAAAGATGGAGAGGAAAATCTGACGGTCGATGAAACAGGTCTTTTCATGAAGAAAGATTTGCAGTCCATCAGTGGCGCAGGCGGCGGCAAGATCAGCTTCGCAGGTGGAAATGTGACTGTCAATAAGAATACCTTTGCCAGTGACGGCAGAATTCAGAATGTGACTGCAGGTACGGCGGATACCGATGCTGTCAATGTAGCGCAGCTGAACTCTGCTGTCGCAGCAGGCAATACAGATACGCACATCAAGGCAGGAGAATACAGCGTAGGTACAGACAACAAAGTCGCGATGGATGTCGTCGATAAGACTGGCAAGACGATCGGTGCGGTCACCATTACCGATGTAGCGAAAGCCTCTGATGTGGGCAATATAGGCCAGATTCACCAAGATCTTCAGAATAAAGATGGGAGCAAGACGACGGTCGTCGATGCAGTCAATAATCTGGACAATAAGGTCGGAGATCTGAATTACAGTGCTGTCACCAAGGGGGATATCGAAGACGGAGACAGCTCGACAACGGCGATCGGCAAGCTAGACAAGAAACTGTCTGACGTAGCTGCTGTAGCAGGTCAGCACAGCAGTGTTTCTACTACCGATGCAAATATCCAGATCCAAGAGGGAACCAATGCAGCGGGTGGCAAGGACTATGCGTTGAGCCTGAACAAGAATCAGCAGCTTACTAGCGTCACCACGGGCGAAACAAAGATGGATACGAATGGCATCAAGGTCGGTGACAAAGTCACTCTTACTAAGGATGGCTTGAGCGCGGGTGATACCAAGATCACGAATGAGGGCCTTTCCATCGGTGAGAAGACCTATGTGACCAAGGACGGTTTGAATGCCAATGGCAACAAGGTCACTCATGTGGCTGACGGCAAGGTCGAAAAAGACTCCAAGGATGCAGTCAATGGCGGTCAGCTATACAACACGAATCAGATGGTCATCAATAATGCGAATAGCATTTCTAGCTTGGGAAATGCGCTTGGCAAGCTCGATCATCGCGTGAATAAGGTCGGTGCAGGGGCAGCTGCTCTCGCCGCACTCCATCCGCTCGATTTCGACCCGGAGGATAAGTGGGACTTTGCAGCAGGCTATGGCAACTACAGTGGTGCAAGTGCCGTGGCGCTCGGTGCATACTATCGCCCGAATGAAGACACGATGTTCTCTGTCGGTGGCAGCTTCGGAAATGGAGAGAATATGGTGAATGCGGGCGTGAGTGTGAAGCTCGGGCAGGGAAATCATGTTTCTACTTCCAAAATCGCTATGGCGAAGGAAATCAAGGATCTTCGCAAGGAAGTCGAGGCACTCAAGTCTGCACTTCTGGATGTCCATGCTGGCCGGAAGTGGAATACGTCGAAGCTGCAACTCTTCCCGGATGTGTCTCAGAATCACTGGGCTTATGAACAGATCTCTATCCTGAAAGCCAATGGCGTCATTACAGGCTATCCAGATGGAAAATACGAGGGGGAGCGTCCGATGACGCGTTATGAATTTGCGACCATGCTTTTTAGAGCGATGGAAAAGGGTGCCGTTCTTTCGAAGCGGATGCTTGCGGAATTCGCACCGGAACTGGAACGTTTTACTGTTGATGCTGTCCATACAGATAAAGATGGCAAACCGACGGTCGAACGTGTTCGAATAGCCAAGACCCAAAGATCATAAGTAGATGGAATCTTCCTTTTTAAACAACTTCTGATGCAGGATCAATGAGAATGGCAGGGAAGGCGCTATAGAGATTTCCCGCCTTTCAGGGCGCATCTTACCAAAGTAAAGGCAGTATGAGAAATGATATTTCTTGTACTGCCTTTTTATCTGTTCATTTTGGTGAAACGAATTTGAAATTTTCAGAAATTTTCAAATTTCATAGGAAAGTATGGTACAATAATAAGGTATGTAAAAAAGAAGGATGAGGAAGCGGTATTCACATATTGCTCATCGGGGAAGGCTCCTATTGGATCTCGCTCCCCGGTCATCAGTCACTAGTCACAAAGTCACTACAACCCCCAAGGAGGTCTATAATGGCAAAAGATTATTCATTCGACGTGGTATGCCGCACGGATCTGCAGGAAGCGGCAAATGCTGTGAATCAGGCGTCTAAGGAGATCGGCACGCGCTATGATTTCAAGGGCAGCAAGAGCTCGGTCACTCTCGATGAGGATAAGATCACGCTGATCGGCGATGATGATTTCAAGCTGAAGCTGGTGAAGGATATCATTCATGGGAAGCTCGTAAAGCGCGGGATCTCCCTCAAGAATCTGAAGGAAGAGAAGAAGGAAGCGGCAGCTGGCGGGACGGTCCGTCAGGTACTCTCGCTGCAGAACGGGATCTCTTCGGATATGGCGAAGGATATCGTGAAGCGTGTGAAGGCTTCGAAGATCAAGGTCGCTGCCAAGATCAATGGGGATGAGGTGCGTGTATCGAGCAAGGATAAGGATTGCCTGCAGGAGTGCATCCAGTTCCTGAAGCAGCAGGACATTCCGGCGGATCTGCAGTTTGTGAATTACAGATAGGGAGGCTCTGCGGGGGCAGGGGATTTCGCAGGTGTGACGAGGCTGCGCTTTCTGAATGGTGCGGTGCAGCGTTTTCCTGGAACCGATTGCCCCGTTGAACCTTTATGTATGGGAGGAGTTATGAACGCAGAGGAAATGATGACGAAGACGCTCCGAGAAGGGCGTACCACCGGCGCTACGGCGACGGGGGCGATGAAGGCAGCGATTCTGGCTATGCGAGGAGAATTTCCAAAGCAGGTGACGGTCCTTTCGCCGCAGAGGACGGAGCTCACGATCCCTGTGGAGTCGGCCGAGGCGCATGGGCGGACGGGCATCGCGACTTGTCTCAAGGATGCGGGTGATGATCTGGATTGTACGCATGGGACGCCGATCGTCGTGACGGTGGAGCTGGTGGATACGCCAGGTCTTACGCTCCGCGCGGGGAAGGGCGTGGGCACGGTGACGAAGCCGGGGCTGCAGGTGAAGGTGGGACGGCCTGCCATCAACCCGGGCCCGCAGATCATGCTGCGCTATGTGTATGAGGAGCTCATCGGTAAGGATCATGGCTGTATCGTGACGGTGTCTATCCCGAAAGGGGAGGAGCTGGCGAAGCAGACGCTGAATCCTTCGCTCGGTATCGTCGGCGGTATCTCGGTCTTGGGGACGACGGGGATCGTGAAGCCGATGAGCGAGGAGGCGTACAAGAAGTCGCTGGCTCCGCAGGTGCCGGTGGTCTATGCGAGCGGGATCCGCACGGCGGTCCTCTGTCCCGGCCGTATCGGTGAGACGGCGGCGAAGATCATGGGCATTCCATCGGATGCGATCATCGAGACGAGCAATTACATCGGCTTCATGATGGAGCAGTGCATCGCAGGCGGTTTCCAAAAGATGCTGCTCATCGGCCATATGGGAAAGCTGGTCAAGGTGGCGTCAGGCAGCTTCCATACGTACAACCGCAATAGTGACGGGCGTATGGAGACGATGGCGGCGTATGCGGCCATGAACGGGGCATCGACGGATACGGTGCGGGAGATCATGTGCTGCACGACGACAGATGGCGCGGCGGCAGTCGTACATCGCGAAGGGCTGGATATGATTTACCAGCAGATGGCGGAGCGGGCGCAGGTGCGCTCGGAACGCTATATCTTCGGTAAGGCCAGGGTCGGCGTGATTTTCGCGGCGATGGATGGTACGGTGCAGGCAGTCAGCAGCCATGCGAAGGAGATTCTGGAGGAGGAACAATGGAGCATACATTGATCGTAGCGGGGATCGGGCCGGGAGATCCGGACTATATCCTGCCGAAGGCGCAGAAAGCCATCGAGGGGGCGCGCTACCTCGTGGGCGGTCGCCGAGCGCTTTCTGACTATGCGAAGCCTTCTCAGGAAACATATCCGGTGACAGGCAAGCTCTCTTTGCTCGCGGACTGGCTGGAAGAGGCGCTTAAGAAGGACGATGTGGTCGTCATGGTGAGCGGGGATCCGGGCTATTACAGTCTGCTCCCGTGGCTCAAGAAGCGGTTTCCGGAGCATCCGATCGAGGTGATCCCGGGGATTTCTTCGGTGCAGGCCTGCTTCGCTCTTGTCAAAGAACCATGGCAGGGGGCGCTGTGGCTCTCTTTCCATGGTCGCGTGCCGGAAGAGAAGGATACGTCATATATGCCCGGACGAAAGCTCGCCTTTCTGACGGATCATGAGCACAATCCGGCCTATATCGCGAGATACCTGATGGAAAAGGGCTGGCCGAAGGAGACGCGCGCTGCGGCGGCCGAGCATATTTCGTATGAGAATCAGCATCTTTCAGATTCGACTCTTGAGGAATTGTCGCATCTGGAAGGCTATGGTGAATCAGTCATGGTGGTGATGGGATAAATGCAGTTTGGTATCAAAGATGAGGAGTTTATTCGGGGAAAGGTACCGATGACGAAGGCTGAGATCCGTGCGATGGTCATGGTGAAGGCCGCCATTCAGCCGGGCGATATCGTGGCTGACATCGGTGCAGGCACAGGCTCTCTCTCTATCGAGGCGGCGCTCTGCTGCCCCAAGGGGGCTGTGTATTCGATAGAAAGAAATCCAGAGGGGATCGAGCTGATCCGGAAAAATGCGGAAAAGTTCGGCTGCCGGAATATTCACACCATAGCCGGCACGGCGCCGGAGGCGATGGAAGGTCTGCCGAAGATGGATGTGATCATCATCGGCGGGTCTTCCGGAAATATGCATGAGATCCTGGATCGATGTGAAGCGCTGCTCGCTCCGGGCGGACGCATCATTCTCACCGCTGTCACCGTGGAAACGACGGGGGAAGTGGTGAAGGAATTCGCCGATCGTCCTTTCGAGCTGGAAGGCTTCGAGATGCAGATCAATCGACTGAGAAAACTGGGGTGGTATCATCTCTATGATCCGATGAGCCCCATTTTCATATTTACAGCAATCAAACATTGAGGAGGAAGTTATTATGGGAAAATTGTATTTCATTGGCGCAGGCCCTGGAGATCCTGAGCTCATCACGGTGAAGGGACAGCGTCTCATCGCAGAGGCAGATGTCATCATCTATGCCGGCTCTCTGGTAAATCCGGAAATCCTGAAGTACGGCAGAAAAGAAGCAGAGATCTACAACAGTGCGACCATGAATCTGGATGAAGTGCTGAAGGTGGAAATCGAAGCCCTCAGAGCAGGCAAGATGGTCGCTCGCGTACACACCGGCGATCCGGCGATTTACGGTGCGATCCAGGAACAGATGGATGGTCTGCGCGCAGCAGGAATCAAAGAAGATCAGTTTTCTGTCATCCCGGGCGTCAGCTCCTTCCTTGCGACAGCAGCTGCACTGAAACAGGAATATACTCTGCCGAGCATTTCTCAGACCGTCATCATCACTCGTATGGAGGGCCGCACACCGGTCCCGCCGAAGGAAAAGCTCGCGCTTCTTGCCCAGCATCAGGCGACCATGTGCATTTTCCTCTCTGTCCAGGCGATCGATCAGGTCATGGCGACACTGAAAGAGGGCGGCTATCCGGGAGATACTCCGGTCGCTATCGTAGCCAGAGCGACCTGGCCTGACCAGCGTATTTTCCGCGGTACCATCGATACCATCGCGGATATTCTCCATCAGGCGGGCGTCGTCCGTCAGGCCATGATCGTCGTAGGCAAGGTTCTTGATACCGACTATGAGCTCTCCAAACTTTACGACAGCAAGTTCACTACCATGTTCCGCAAAGGAACGGATGGAGAGTAAGGCTGATGGGGATGACTGTTGGTCTCATTCTTCATTCAAAACTACTTCGCAGAGTGAGGAGTTAGGAATGAGGAGTGAGGAGTGGCGGTAGCGGCGCACAATTTATAAAGCGCCGCCAATAGGAGAAAGATCTACAAATGTAGAGAGAGTCGTAGGCATGTAATCATCATGAAGGTGTGTTTCTCTAACTATTTAAGGAGAATAATGACGAAGCAGTGTATAAAAATTCTTATGAAATCTGATAATCAGCGTTTCCCTAAATAAGGTCAATGTACAGATCAATATTTGCGGCGCTATATTATTTTTGCGCCGCACCAACACTCCTAACTCCTAACTCCTAACTCCTAACTCCTAACTTGTAATAAGAGAAGCGAGAGACAATATCATTTTCTGGAGTTTATCGTATGAAGTACGCTATTATTTCTGTATCCAAAGAAGGAGCCCAGCTGGGGGCGCGCGTGAAGGCGGGCATTTCCGGCGAGGGAATCCTGTATGAAAGAAAGGGCAGTGCGAGCGGCGAAGAAGCGGTGTATTTCACCCGCACGCTCGCGCTCACGGCGGAAATCTTTTCCTGCTATGACGGGATCCTTTTCATCATGGCGTCCGGCATCGCGGTCCGCGCCATCGCGCCGCATGTGGTGAGCAAGGCGTCCGATCCGGCGGTGCTCGTCATGGATGAGTGCGGGAAACATTGCGTTTCTCTGCTCTCCGGACACCTCGGCGGGGCGAATGCCTGGGCAAGAGAAGTCTCAGCGGCGGTGGGGGCCGATCCCGTCATCACGACGGCGACTGATGTCCATGACCGCCGCGCGCCGGATGATATCGCCCGCGAGCTGATGATGCGTGTCGAGCCGCTTGCTGCCTTGAAACCTGTGAATACCGTCATCGCAGCAGGGCGCACATTCTGCTGGTTTCTAGATGAGACAGTCGAAGGGAGCGCATCCATCGCGACGCGCCTCAAAGAGAAAGGGATCCGCACGGAGCCCTTAGACCGTCTGGATGCCAATGCATTTGACGCATGCGCTATCATTACGGAAAAGCCAGTTACTGTGAAGAAGCCTTTCGTCTGCCTTCGTCCGAAAAATCTTTTCGTCGGCATCGGATGCAAGCGCGGCACCTCCCAAGAGCTGGTGCAGAGCGCATTCACCGCAGCACTGGCTCAGGCAGGGGCTTATCCCTACCAGGTAGCATCGCTTGCGAGTGTCGATGCGAAAGCGGATGAAAAAGGCTTGCTTGATTTTGCCAGTTCCATGCATCTTCCGATCCATTTTTACAAGGCAGAGGAGCTTAGAAAAATCGCGGAAGAGTATCATTTAGAAAGTTCAAAATTTGTAGAGAAAACGATAGGAGTGGGAAACGTATGTCAATCAGCAGCGTTAATGGAATCAATGAAGGGAAAAACGCTTCTGCCGAAAACGAAGTTTGTCAGTGCCACGGTGGCGATCGCCCAGGGACTATCCGGGTCATCGGCATTGGACCGGGCCATGAAGAAGAAATGACACCGAAGGCCGTCAAGGCCATGGAAGCTTCCGATATCATCGTGGGCTATAACACATACATTGCTCTCGTAAAAGATCTCATCAAAGATAAGGAAGTCGTCGGAAATGGCATGCGACAGGAAGTCGACCGCTGCCAGAAGGCTGTCGATCTGGCGGCAGAAGGTCATCGGGTGGCCGTGATTTCCTCCGGTGACCCGGGCGTCTATGGCATGGCCGGCCTGGTGCTCGAGCTCATCCAGAAGCTGCCGAAAGAAGCGCGTCCGGAGTGCGAGGTCATCCCGGGACTTACCGCAGCAAATACGTCTGCTGCTGCGCTCGGTGCCCCGCTCATGCATGACTATGCGGTCATCAGTCTATCTGATCTCATGACTCCATGGGAACAGATCAAAAACAGAGCGAAGCTCGCCGCAGAAGGGGACTTCGTCATCGCCATCTACAATCCAAAGAGCCGCGGCCGCGCGACCTACCTCGATGAGATCCGCGACATCGTCCTTCAGTACAGAAAGCCGGAAACACCGGTCGGCATCGTCAGAAAAGCAGGACGTCCGGGCATGAACTGGACGATTTCCACACTGGAAAAACTGCCGGAAGAACATGTCGACATGCAGTCCACCGTCATCATCGGCAAGAGCACCACCTTCGTCGCTGACGGCAAAATGATCACACCAAGAGGATACAAAGCATGATCTGGATCATTTCCGGAACACAGGATGGCCGGGAAATCGGCGCTGCACTCGCAGACCGGGAACAGTCCAAGCCGGAAGGGGAGCGCCGTGAGATCCTCATGACCGTTGTCAGCCAGTACGGCAAAGTGCTCGCCGCACATAAAGGGCTCGACATCGAAGTGGGGCGCTTCCGGGAAGAAGACATGCTCCGTGTCATCGCCGAAAAAGGCATCTCGCTCATCCTCGATGCGAGCCATCCCTATGCGGCGATCGTTTCTGAGACCGCCCGCGCGGCCTGCACCAAGGCAGGGATCGACTACGTCCGCTATGAGCGCGCGGAGATCCCGCTCCCTGACTATGACAAGCTCTATCACGCAAAAGATGAATTCGAAGCGGCGGATCTGGCCGGCAAGCTCGGAAAGAGCATCCTTTTGACGACCGGATCCAAGACGCTTGCCACCTTCGTAGAGGCAAAAGCGCTGGAAGGCAAGGCAATCTGGGCGCGCGTGCTCCCGACGTCGAATGTCATCAAAATGTGCGAAGACCTCGGCATGAGGGCGAAGTACATCCTCGCCCTGCAGGGACCTTTCTCCTATGAAATGAATCTTGCTATGATTCATGACTATCACGCGGATGTGATGGTCACCAAAAACAGCGGCCTCATCGGCGGCAGCGATACGAAGCTCAAAGCCGCGATGGACGCCGGTATTTCCGTCATCGTCATCGATAAACCGAAAGCAAAGCTGGACGGCGCTGTGGTCTTCTCGACCGTAGAAGGCGTCCTCAGCTATATGGAGGAACACTATGGATTTCATCAAAAGCCCTAAGGCCATCGAAGATAAAAGCATGGATCTCATCAATCCATTCATCATGGACATCGACCTCACACCCGAGGAAGTCACCGTCTACTCCCGTATGATTCACGCCTCCGGTGACGTGGACTACGGACATCTCATCCAGACCAGCAAAGGCGCTGTCGCTGCCGGCATCGAAGCGCTCGCCAAAGGCTGCAACATCTATACCGATGTGAATATGGTCAAAGCGGGGATCAATAAGAATGCCCTGCATGCGCTCGGCAGTGAGGTATTCTGCCGCGTATCCGATCCGGAGATCGCAGCCATTGCCAAAGAGAAAGGCATCGCCCGCTCCATGGCAGCGATGAACTCCTTCGGCACCGACCTCAATGGCTCTATCATCGCCGTCGGAAACGCTCCGACCGCTCTCTACGAAGCCATCCGCATGGTCGAAGAAGACGGTATCAAGCCGGCACTCATTATCGGTATCCCCGTCGGCTTTGTCGGCGCCGCTGACTCGAAAGAGCAGCTTGTTCGCCGTGCGCCCTGCCCCTTCATCACCGTCCGCGGCACCAAGGGCGGCAGCTCCATCGTCGCTTCCTGCGTCAATGCGCTGATGTACAATCTCGTAAAGCGCAACAATAATATGCTCTTTGTCGAAGGTAAGAAATAGCTAAAAGCCTGCTAAGTTCCAAATACTAGTATTTATCGGACTTAGCAGGCTTTTTATATTGCGTGGGTAAAATATAAAGGTAGCAATAGGGTAGCAATTATCTAAAAATCCTCTCTACATCATTGGCGACTTTTTCGTCGTTTCCTGGTATCCAAGAGGTATAGGTGGTCAATGTAATGGCAGGAGATGCATGACCTAAACGCTTAGACACTTCAGCAATGGGGACGCCATTGGCTAGCAGCTGGCTGGCGTGGGTGTGGCGCAGCGCGTGGAAGCTGCGAACAGGGGAAATTCCCAAGCCTTTTTGGATGCCTTGAAAGGCGATCCTTTCATTGCTGGGGAACAGGAAATTCCCATTCTTCGCTTTGAAAACCAGTCCGCCGTGGGCTCTGGTGCTTTCCTGCCATTCTTTCAGCGTCTCGTAGAGTGATAGGGGAATAGACACATCCCTGCGGGAGTGGGAGGTTTTGGTGGCGTTTTGGACATATATGACCCCGTGCCCATCCTGGCCTAGTGTCTTGGTGATATGGATAAATGCGGGGGTGATATCGTTCCATGTGAGTGCCAGCAGTTCACCGATGCGCAGCCCGGTGTAAGTAGCCACTAGGATTTCCATATAGAGCCTATCCCGGTGCCGTTCTTTGGCATAGGCAAGTATCTGGTGGATTTCATCAATGGTGAAAATCTGTATTTTCTTCTGCGTCACCTTGGGACGTTCTACGGTGCCTATAGGGTTCTTTGCTAAGATGTCCAGAGCCACGGCTTTTTTAATGGCCATGTTAAGAAGCTCGTAGATCTTTTTGATATACGATGTAGAAATTTTCCCATCAAGGGAATTGATCAAGGCTTGCACGTCCATCCCCGTGAGTTTCTGTAGGGGAATGTCGGCGATGGGCTCTATTTTTTCCAAAATAGCGAAATACAAGGACAGCGTGCGAGGTCTTACATTCTTCTTGTAGGTGTCGATGTATTGCAGGATCCATGCCCCTGTGCGCATGCCTGAAGGCGTCACGAAAGTGTTGTGGCGGATGCTATAGCGGTTATCCTCTAGCCAGTTCTCCGCCTCTTCAGTGGTGGAGAACCGCTTCACGATGCGCCTTCCCTCTGGGGTGATGAAAGAGGCGGCGTATCTTTTCTTTGATTTCTCGTAGTAAATGGACCCTTGCCCATTGGGGCGTCTCATGATAACCCTTCCTTTCTATAGAATACCTTTGTCCAATTGCTGCATCCCAGAAATGTCTTTATTCCCCCTATCAAAATAAATGTATTGCCATTTTGCCGACCTTTGCAAAATGGGGGGGGAACCGTTGCAGAATTTGCAACAGCTGCTAGCGATATGTCAACCATTTCCGTGACCTCACGAAAATGGAGGGATCTCACTTGCAGGCAACTTGCAGAGGTGCAGATCCACACGGGGGGAAGTGCGGTAAAACCGCGCTTTTTTATTTGCCGGTCATTTGCAGGCGTGAAGAAGGCGAGCGAGTTCACGCCTGTCCTCTTGCGCGCTCACGCCACCTTGTCAGCATGTCTTTAGTTTCAAAAAGTGGGGAATTTGAAACTAAGCGATGAATCAGAGAGCCTTTAGTTTCAAAAACGGCCAATTTTGGAACTAAATTAGATGAAATAGGAAACCGTAGGAAAAATAGGAAAAATTGCGCTCTCCGAAAGCGTCCGAGCGTGGCCGAGCATGTCCGATTTCGTAGTTTCGTCTCAAAGTATAAAAAAAGAGGTCTCTATGGCAGAGACCTCTTATAAACGAAAAATTGGGAACATGTCGTAACACGTCCCCTGCAAAACGACTAAATCGTTTTCAATGTATTTACATTATACATTTGTATAGGGGTCCTGTCAATAATCTTTGAAAAAGTAAATAACCATTTTTGCACAAAAGCGATATGCGTTGTATATGTATTGGTTAGAAGAGAAATATTCTTTATGCTCACGCATTCTTTGGAAGAATAACCGATAAAGGCCACGTTTTCGCTTTCTTAGGAGACCGTCACTCTTGACATTGGAAGTGTACCAATATAGCAATACGGCAAAATCATGGATAGGGCGGATAGATAAATACTTCAGCCTGGAAGAAGTCGAAATAGTTGGAATTTGTGAAATCACATGATTAATATCTTTAACCGATGTATGCTTCGCTCCATGAAGTTTATATATAAGGCAGTTGCTGTGAGCAGAAGCATTTCGCAAATTACGGATAGGATAAAGCAAATTGGATTTTGGGAGAGTGTTCCTCGTTGGGTACATCTTAGAATAAAAATTATACAATTTGATAAGCTCACCAAAACTAATCAATTCACAAAATGCATAAATCGGATAATCTGACGACTGCTTATACTTATATATCAAATCACTAGCATAACTACTATTAGCTTGTTTTAGTAAATTCTCCCGGATATCCTTAGAAGGATCGAACTTATTGATAAGCGTATAGCCGTCTTCATAAGGATTATCTGCAATATCCTTAATAAGGAGTAGCTTGATATGATGTTCAATATCTAGGCACATCTGTAAAATCAAATAGCGAAGATGCATATCAATGATAGCAAGTTCCTTCAAATAGGCAAATTCAAGGTTTTCATATTGTCCTGCAAACTGTCCCCTTTGGCGTTTGGTATAATTATTGCGGTAGGATGCCAGCTTGAAGAAGTAATTATTATGCTCTAAATATTCAGAGGCACTTTGCTCATTCGTAATATTAAACTGTATGCCTTTGTTCTTCATATGCATTATTAAATCTTGAGTGGATAATAACTGTTTCAAAATATCACATTCCTTTCGTTCAGAATACCCTTTTATTCAATTCCCCTATACAGGAAATACTTTTTTCACCTATGGAAATAAAGGTATCCGAGGCAGTTGTTGCAAAATTTGCAACTACTCACACCTAGACCATTTTCGTGAGGTCACGAAAATGGTTTATTTTAATGCTTAGGATTTTTCAATAACTTCTTCTTCTCCTTTTCAATCTGCTTGATACTTTTATCAGGAGTCGGTAAATCCTCTGGCATGGTACCGCCGAGTTCTTTGATTGTTTCGCGAACCTTCTTGCCGACAGCGAAGTGAGTTGTATTAGCGGCAGCTTTCCCTTTCACATGGTCACGGCGCAGCTTCTCGTCGGTCTGCGTGGCGCGGAAGAGATTCGCAGCCAGTTCCGTGCTGCCCATATGGTCAAGGATAGCCTGTCCTTTCTTCAGCCCTTTGCGTTTAGCGATATCCTGTGCCTTGAGACCGCCATATAATCCCATATAGCCGAAGTTTTGAAATATAGCATAGTCGCGAGAAGTCTCTACCCCTGCCTCATGGGCGGCATCGGCGAGAGACTTATTATGATGTTTCAATTCTCCACGAATAGCCAGTCGCTTCTGCTCTTCAGACAGCTTCTCAAAATTCTCCGAAAGCTCCTGCTGGCGAGTTTTGATTGCGAAATAAGACTGAGCCATAGCGATGGCTTTCTTTCGGGGATCCCCATTCATTGCGATAAGATAACAAGCATACCGAGAGAGATGATAATCTTCGATTTCTTTAGTAGCCACGCCAGTTTTGACTATTTTGCGGGCGTCCGCAAAATAGTCAAATACACGATTACCACTCGTTTCGCAGGCTTTCTTTGCACGGTCTATTGCATCGGAAAATTGACGCCATTGCTTATATTCCAGTACTGGCATCAGCTCTCTAGCTGTCCAATATTCCATGCCATACTCATTGATATGCTTAATGGATTCAAATAAGGATTCATCGATAGATTCAATATCTTTTGTCATGTCAAATACCCTTTCTCACTGTTTGATCACTGAATACTTCGCCACTGCCAGCCCGATGATCTGGATGGAGTCACAATTCCCGGAATTGAACACCATGGGAGGGTACTTGGGGTTCATGGACACGAGGGTGCAGCCGTCTCCGTCTGGATTTTTGTAGAAGCGCTTCAGGGTGGCGTCGTCGTCGATACGGACGGCGGCGATCTGGCCGTCATCCACGATGGGCTGGCTGCGGATGAATACAACGTCACCGTCATGGATGTCGGCGCCTATCATGCTGTCCCCGCTTACCACGAGGCCGAAGTCTGCGTGTACGCCAGTATCGCAGGGCAGAAAGGCTTCTATATGCTCATCAGCCAGTATTGGCTTTCCGGCGGCGATCTGTCCGATAATGGGGACCATGCGCCTCTCGATGGGGACAATGTTTTTGAGAGAAGAAATGTCGTAATTTCTCTCTTCAGATTTTGTGCCAGGAACCATAGGGACGTCATAACCCATTAACCAAGCAGGAGAAACGTTTAATGCCGTAGACAATAAATCAACTTTATCCTGCTTTGCCTTATAATCTCCTCGAAGATACGTGCTAATTGAAGATTTATTGATGCCCGTTCGTTCATGAAGATCGGTCTGCGTCATTTCTCTGATGCTCATTGCTTCAGCTAACCGCTTGGAAAATGTAGAGTTTTGCATAATATCACCTCAAAAAAGAATCCCGTTTATAAACTGCTTTAATATCATTCTATATGATAAAATTCAGGAAATCAATATTAAATTCAGGAAATCTGAAAAATATTATTGACAACAAAATTCACACGTGATAATATCAATTCAGAAAAGCTGAACAGCAGAAGGGAGGTGAGCCATGAAATATAGTTATAGTAAGCTGAAAGGGAAAATCGCGGAAGTGTTTGGAACGCAAGAACGTTTTGCACAGGCTATCGGGATTAGTCCAGCCGCTCTTAGCGCTAGGCTTAATAATATCACCGGGTTTACTCAGGACGAAATTGCGCGTTCTTGTGCCACCTTAGGAATTCCCGCAACACAGATTTCTTTATATTTTTTTACCCATAAAGTTCAGGAAATCTGAACAAGAGGAGGACCAACCATGACAAACAAAGAATGGAGCGAGAGAATCGCCAAAGAGAAGAAAGCCCGCGCAGATGCGGTCGAGCTGCTCTGCCAGTCGTTACAAGTAGCAGGTGTACCGTTGTGGTCGCTGGAAATCGTCGAGCGTGGTGCCAGCGACTGCATGGTCAAGGCGACATTCGAATGGGGTGAGAGATGGGCGAACATCTCTATGGACGCCCCGCACACGGCGCTTTGGGACATTCTGCGACAGATCCCGGAGCTTAGGTAACCATTAGGAGGTGCCATCATGGGCAAAGAAAAAAGGTGGATCTCCGCGAAGGAATACGCGGAGACCCACGATCTCCCAGTAAGTACCATTCGCAGGTACTGCAGGGCAGGGGAAATCCCCTGCTTTAGGATTGGCCAGCGGTTCATGTTCAACCCCAAAGACATGGACGCCTTCCTCGAGCGGAAGGCACGCGAAGGGCTGAAAGATAGACCGGGGACCTTCCTAGAAGCTTTGAAAAAGGCGAAGGAAGGGACAAGGATTTCTGTCTGGCGAGCCAGACAGAATGAGGAGAAGGCCATGGAGACGACCTAAAGGAGGAATGAAATGAAAGAAAAAGCAATGAGAGAAGAAATTCTCGCTCAGTTGGGTGCGCTTCGCGCGGATGCCGGCGTCGAGCAGGTCGCGTGCAAAGATACCTATGTCGGCGACTACTTGGTAGGCAAGGCTGACGCCCTCGCCGTTGCCATGCAGTTGGTGGAGGCGAAGGCGCTGATCGAAACCCTGGCACATTTATTGCGCCACGAAGCAGCCCGCAATATGAATCTAGCGGGAAGTGCACGGTTGTGTGCAAAGGACATGATGGCGCGTATCTACGAGGGGAAAGCTGCCGGATACATGGCGGCCTCCAGAGTGGTTACCGAAATCAGGGAGGAGAGCAAATATGAGTAGCGCTGATATGGAAGGAACAGATATCAGAAAGGCGGCCATAGAAGTGGTCCGGGTGCTCCATGAAAACAAAATACCGATTGTGCTGGCACAGTCGGTATTTAAAGAAGCTATGGAATTGATTGAGAGAAATACCATTCCCTATAGTCCTAAAGCTTTCAGCACAATGGACTCTGCAACTTTGGCAACTACCGGGAGTGCTACGGAATCTAGCTTGTGAATACGTTCTTTGAAGGAAACCTACATATGGGATGCGCTTTCAATGGCAGCTCGTGTGGTCACGGAGGTCAGGGAGATGAATAAATATGAGTAGTGCAGAAGCAGTAGAAATCGTCCACCAGATGATGGAGGCCCGCGAGCAAGAAGAGGCGAGAACCGCGGCTCTCGCCTCTCAAGTAGCCACGAAGAAATACGATCCTAGCGCCGCACGCAAGAGGTTCTGGAAGGAAGTGGCGATCTATCCGCTGACGCTGGTGTGCGCCGCGGCATACACACTCCTTATGGCGGTGGCACAATGACAACGCTGAACGATATCTTGGTACTCATTCCCATGGAAGACCAGTGGATCTACGTCTTCGATACAGAGGGGAACGAAGGCTATGAAGGATTCAAAGGGAATCTGAAGCTCAGTGAAGAAAGAGAATCTGAAAGAAGAGGGGGGAAAAATGAGTAAGATCTGTCCCGAGTGCGGGAAATCATTTGTCGGCAGTACAAGCCAGAAGTATTGCTCCTACAGGTGCTGTAAAAAGCACAACAGGAAAGCAAAAGAAAATAAGCATCCTGATCCGCCAAAAGGCATGGCGATTATTCGCGCCTTTTCCTGTAAAGAGTGTGGGCATGAAGTCCTTGTCTGGGAAAGAACAGATAAGAGGACCGTCTTCTGCTGCAGCCTCTGCGAGAAGAAATACTGGAAGCACAACACCTCAAAGAGTAACAAGCATAGAAAAGGCGAAATCGGCATGTCCGGCGGCATGAGCTTAGGGAGCCTCATCCGAAGAGAAAAGAGGGACCTATTGTGACACGAACGGTCGAAGTACCGACCGTTCGTGGATGGAGGGAGCAACTAAATGAAAGACGAAGTCACCCTGGAACAGGCGCTCGAGCTCCTCATGGAAGATCAGCCTGTCCACGTGTTCAATGAGGATGGCGACGATTATTTCTTCGGGTACAAGAGCGCTATCAACGAAGAAGAACCTGTCCCGCCTCTGGTCGTCACCGGGATCTTCGCGAACACCGAGGATCTGAAAGATGGCAATGGCGAGAGGCAGGTCATTGAGCTGCAGGTGAAAGAGTAAAGAAAAAGAGCCTTGGCAGCGGCTACTGCTAAGGCTCGGGCAGGAAGGTTTTGAGGCATTCCTGCCTCTATTATACCAGAAATGGAGAAATCATGGCAGAGCTTGAAAATCACATGGTGTGCGGCATTGGCTTCTTCGATGAAGAAGCCGCCCGCCGCCGCCTTGAACGGGAAGAATACGAGATGGAGCACGCGGATGACGCATGGGATGACTGGTTGGGAGGCGAGCCGATTGAACACGAAGCCGAAGCGGATGTATCCGCATCAGTGCCGGATCTGCGGTAAGACCTACTACAATTCGCGCGATAGCAAGAAACAGGGCACATGCTGCAAGCGATGCCGCATGATCCAAGAAAACATCAGTCGCAGGATGAAGCGGTACCCTCTGAGAGACGCAGCCGCGCTGGCGAAGCATCTGCAGCTGATGTTTAGCACCATCGAACAGCAGATGGGAGACAAGCAGCAGATGATTGATTTGGCGTCTTCTCTCGAATGGGACATGATGATCGAGCTTTGTGAGAAGGACTGGCCGTTCCTTGAGGATTGCTCAGAGGAAGAGCTGGATACGCTCGCAGAGCTGGTGGATGTGGCGGAGGACCTGCTGGACCTTCCGGCACAGATGCCGCCCACAAAAATGCCGAGTGATGTTTATTGGGAAGTTATCAATGTGGTGGATTCATACCATAAAAATAGGAGGAGAAATGGCGACGTTATATGAAATCGACGAAAGGCTGGCCAATATCTTTGTCACTCCGGAAGGCACTGCCGTAGACGGCAGCACCGGGGAAGTACTGGATGCAAAAGCACTGGATGACCTCGAGATGGAGAAATGGGCCAAGGTGGATAACATCTGCCGGTATATCAAGAATCTCCAGTCGGATATCGAGCAGTACAAAGAAGAAGTAGACAAGCTGACGGCGAGAGCTGTGTCGGCGCAGAAGAAGCTGGAGAGCCTTAAAACCTATCTGGCCATGCATCTGGAAGCGGGCAAGAAGGCGGATGTGCCTAGTGCACAGATCCGCTGGAGGAAGTCCGTGACGGTATCCATCCCGGATGAGAATATGATCCCCATGTGCTTCATGAAGCAGGTCATCACGACCAAGCCGGACAAGCTGGCTATCAAAGAGCTTCTGAAAGCAGGGGAAACCGTCCCCGGCGCGTCTTTGGAGGAAAAACAGAATCTGTCTATTAAGTGATAGCCATCCGGCGATTCACTTTTAGAAATATATCATAGGAGGTATATATGCTTACCATCAACAAGGGTATCCAGCAGAGTGCCGTCAAGGTCGTGGTATACGGCGTGGAAGGCATCGGGAAGACGACTTTCGCCAGTCATTTCCCCGCGCCGCTTTTCCTCGACCTGGACCGCGGCAGCCGCCGGATGGATGTCGATCGCATCGACTCTATCCAGGACTGGCCCACTCTCATGGGCACGCTGGACCAGATCCAGCGCGACCCATCGCTGCCCTATTCGACGATCGTCATCGATACGGCGGATATGGCGGCAAAACTGGCGAGCGCCTACATCTGCAAGGCGAACGGCAGCAAGAAGAGCATCGAAGAATTCGGCTACGGCAAGGGCTATGTGATCCTCGCCGAAGAATTCGCAAAGCTCTTGGTCAATGCGGAGGTGCTGGTGAATATGGGCTTCAATGTCGTATTCCTGGCACACGCGATGCAGCGGACGGTCACCCGCCCGGATGATACCGGGAGCTATGACCACTGGGAGATGAAGCTGCCCGGGAGCAAGAACAATTCACTGGGGGCTCTTCTCAAAGAGTGGGCGGATCTCTTGCTCTTTGCGGACTACAAAGTCATCATCCGGCAGGGCGCAGACGGCAAAGGAAAGGCGGCAGGCGGCCAGCGGAGAATGCGCGCGACGCACACGCCGTTCGCGGACGCTAAGAACCGCTTCGGGCTCGCAGATATTCTGGACTTCGACTTCAAGGAAATCCAGTCCATCATCCCCACCCGTCCTGTCACACCGCCGAAAACCACCATGGAAAAGGCGTATCAGGCGAAGAAGAAGGCACAGAAGGGAATCACCCCTAAAACGGCCACGGACCCCGCAGAAGCGAAGCCAGCCCCGCCCACGAACGTGTATGATGAGCTCGCGCGTCTGATGGCGCTTGGAGTATCGGAGGCGGACCCTTCACCGATCACGGAAGGGGAGCTGCTGAAAGCTATCCGCGAAGTAGACCCCAACGAGCCCGCAGCGAAAGCAGAGAATCTGACAAAGATCCCTGCGGACTATGTAGAAGCACTCATCAAGCCTAATACATGGGCGGGATTCAAATACTATGTGCTGAACAACATCCGCACTCCGTTTTAGTCTATAATCACGATTTCTGTTTGTAATCATGATTTTGAGAGATTTTTCTCAATTTCCACACGTTAAGTTACGAATTTTATATCTTAGGAGGAAAATACTATGCCGAATTTTGGACAGTTTGGAAATGCTACGCCGGATACCGAGAAGGAAAAGGCAATGGTGGTTACCGGGTTTTCCAGTTTTACGGACGATGATTTCGAGGAGAAGGGAGGTCTTTTCGACCCCATCCCAAAAGGCCGTTACCACTTCGTGGTCTATGACTGCCAGACGAGCTTCACGAAGAAGGATAATACGCTCATGAAGACCATCCTGATGGACATCCATCACGAAGACGGAACAAAGACGCGCCTTACAGATTACTTGGTCTACAAGAGCAATCAGAAGTGGAAATTCGCCTGCTTCTTCGATGCCATCGGTCTTGGTGATGCGCTTAAAGAGAACGGCATCGGCGGCGCGGATGACCCGCTCTGGACGACCGCCGTAGGGCAGGAAGGGGACTTCGAGGTCAATAATGAAACGTCCGAGTGGAATGGCAAGCAGACCACGCGCAATGTCATCAAGAAGTACTACAAGCCCGAACGGTAAACGGCTATGAGCAAAATTGATCTAGTGCCGCTCTTGGCCTTCATCGACCCAGACTACAGCTATGAACGATGGATTCAAGTGGGCATGGCTCTCCAGAAGGAGGGCTATCCCCTGTCTGTCTGGGAAGCGTGGAGCCGCAGGGGCGGGAAGTTCCATGAAGGGGAATGCGTCAAGAAGTGGCAGTCTTTCCATGAAGACCGCGAGCAGCCAGTCACTGGCGCCGTCATCACCCAATGGGCGAAGGAAGGCGGGTGGAAGCCCTCCGGGCGTCATGAAGGGCCGGTTCGCACCGTGACGGGGTTCACCTTCACGGATTCTGATTTCCTGATCGATCCATCGACGGTCGAGCCGGAAGATTTCCATGAGCCAAGTGATGGGGAATGGGACCAGAAAGGGGATCTCATCTCCTATCTGCAGGCGCTCTTCAAGCCGGATGAGTATGTCGGGCTGGCCGTGAATTCCTTCCTGGCTAAGGACGGGAAATGGAAGCCTGTCGATAATGGCCAGTGTAAGCGGACGTGCGGGGAGATCGTTGAGGCGTTGAAGCATTCGCAGCAGATATCCAGCGCTATCGGCAGCCTGCAGAATGAAGCGGCAGGGGCGTGGATCCGTATCAATCCGCTGGACGGAGAAGGGGCTAAGAATGCGAATGTCACTGATTATCGCTATGCGCTGGTGGAGTCGGACACACTGCCTCTCGGCCAGCAGCTGGCACTCATCCGCCAGATGCAGCTGCCATGCGCTGCCATCGTCTACTCCGGCGGGAAGTCGGTGCATGCCATCGTCCATGTCGATGCCGCGACACAGAAGGAATACTATGAACGCGTCGCTCATATGTATGACATCTGCAACAAAAACGGCTTCAAGGTCGACGAGCAGAATAAGAACCCGTCCCGCCTGTCCCGTATGCCGGGCGTCACGCGGAACGGCAAGAAGCAGTTCCTGATCGGCGTCAATCAGGGGCAGAAGGACTATCTGGCATGGCTCACATGGACGGAGGAGCAGCAGGATGATCTGCCACCTTTCCTCCCGCTCAATACGGTCATCGATGATCCGCCGCCTCTAAATCCTGTCTTGATCGATGGCATCCTCCGTCTGGGGCACAAGGCTATACTGACCGGCCCCTCGAAGGCGGGGAAGTCTTTCTGGCTGATGCAGCTGGCGCTTGCCATTGCGTCCGGCGGCGAGTTTCTGGGATGGAAATGCCGACAGGGGAAAGTCCTCTATATCAATCTGGAAATCGACGAGAAATCTTTCATCGACCGACTGGAGCACATCTATAGGGCAAAGGGGATGCCGATGCACCCCAGCTCCAGCAATCTCATCGTGTGGGATCTCAGGGGCAAGGCGCTCCCGATGGACAAACTGGCAAAGATCATCGTCCGGCGGTGTAAGGATATGCATCTTGAGACGATCATCGTCGACCCTATTTACAAGGTCATCACGGGTGACGAGAATGCCGCCAGCGATATGGCGTACTTTGGCAATCAGTTCGACTACATCTGCCGCGAGTTGGGATGCTCTGTCATCTACTGCCACCATCACTCCAAGGGCGCGCAGGGCGCTAAGCGGGCGACCGACCGCGGCAGCGGCTCGGGCGTTTTCTCCCGCGACGCGGATGCTATCATCGACCTGACGGCGATCGAGCTGAAAGAGGAGGAAAAGGATCAGTATGGCTGCGACGTCGCTTACTGCTGTACCTGCATCCTTCGCGAGTTCAAGACGCCGAAGCCGAAAGCCATCCTCTTCCAGTATCCGATCCACGTACTCGCCCCTGATATCGATCCGAAGCGTACCGAGGGCAGCATCGAAGGGAACCGCGTCAAGGGGAATATCACCCAGACGCAGAACAAAAATGATCGCTACGAAGAATTCATCCGAACGCTGGAGCATCATTTAGCGAACGGGGATGTGGTGAATCAGAACAATCTGGCAGATGAGATGCAGATTTCCTCATCAACAATTCGGCGTTACTTAAAGCAAGCGAACGAACCTGTGCAGGTATATGAAGTAACGGCCGGACGAAGCGGACGAATCCGAAGGCTCGATGAACGAGCCTAAACCCTACCATAAACCCTACCAACTCTATATAGGAAATATATATAATGGTAGGGTTTAATCTCACGCGGTGAATGGGGGTGTAAGGGTGGGTGTTCCTTAACATACACACCCACCCCTTCCACCCCTTCACTCACCGTAAAAAGAGTTTGCAGGATTTAGGCATATCTTTTTATGATAGCAAACCAGCTGATTTTGTAAGTAGTCAGAAAAATACAGATTTGTATTTTAGGAGGGAGGTAAGTCATGCGAAGCCATCTTGTGAAGGGCGCTGACCGCATCGAGCTGACGATCCGGAGCTATACGGACCGGACGGGGCGAACGCCGAAGAAGAAAGTATTTCTGCAGATGCATCGCTACATCGAGAAGGATGATAAATGGACGAACAAAGACTTCCTCTGCAAGAGTGAGGCAGAGGCTTTGATGAAAATGAGAGAAGTCAATCAGTATTGGATGGAGTTTCACGGTTACACAGTGGAGGCGAGAGAATAGATGAAAACATGGGAAGCACTGAGAGCGGCAGATGAAGGGGAAAAGATCCGGCGGCGTTGGTGGTCTGAGGGCGTGTATAACTTCAAGAAGGAGTCACGCTTTGGTAAGCCGGTTCTTGCGATGCACTACCCTAGGAAAGATCACAAACCGACGGAACGCATGGACGATTTGCAGTGGCACGATATTTTTGTGGACGATTGGGAGATTTACGAGGAGGAATCATGATTATTATTCAGACAGAATCCGGGGCTATTGTCACGGACCCGAAAGAAATCTATATCGACAAGGATCTGGATGGACATCTGCATCTTTACGCGGACTTGTCCAGCACGGATAGAGTGAAAGCTGTAAAGCTGACAGTGTTCAGCTATTCAAAGAATGAATTGGGGCAGATGCTTAAAACGATGTATAAGACAATGAATAACTGGCTCTTCATGGATGAATGTCCTTACTATGTCATCAGCATGAAAGAGGTACTGAATATAGCGAAGCAGGATAGCATGGAGGCATCTCATGACTGAGTGGGAAGTCCTGCTCCTTGTCTGCATCGTCGGAATGATGCTGCTGGCGACGATTGCTTTCCTTTTCGGGAAGATCGGAGATCTTTGGCTGGCCGTCGATGAGCTGCAGAACGACCAGCGGGGCGTGATGCGTGACCTGATGGTCTTAAAGACAGAGGTGGATGCTATGGCAGCGCGGGAAGCGGAAAGACTGAGGAAGGAGAGGATCTCATGAGCAGTGCGGTGTGGTTCTTCGTTGGTGTGCTGACGGGCTCGCTGGTGGCAACTGCTGCCATCCTTCTTACCGTCGAATGGTTACTCAGGAGGAAGTGATGAGTATGGTCTATTTCTTCGTGCCTGGTAAGGTACAGGGCAAAGCAAGGCCGCGGTTCTCTTCGAAAAGCGGGACTGTCTACACGCCGGGGAAAACGAAGTCGTACGAACGGCAAATCGCAGAGGCTTATGCAGCACAGGACGGGCCCTGTTTCGAGGGGGCTGTGATGGTCGTGATCGAGGCAGTCTTTCCGATCCCGAAGTCATGGCCGCGGGCAAAGAAGTCAGAGGCGATGGCGGGGAAACTTGCGCCGGGGAAGCCTGACATTGACAACATCTTGAAAGTCGTACTCGACGGATTGAACGGCATCGCCTATGAGGACGATAAGCAAGTAACTATTACTCAGTGCAAAAAAGTTTATGCAGCCACAAACAGTTTGCCGGGGCTGCGGGTGTACGTCCATTCAAACGAATAGCGCAAGCGGATATTATTAACAAGGAGGGGCTAAGCATGATCGACACAACCGGATCCCTACTCAGCAGGCAAGTGCGCAGGAAGATCGAGCGGCAAAAGAATAAAAACGCTACACTCACGGTCAAGCCGGAGTATCTAAAAGACTTGTGCGCGCAGGCAGTCCAACAGGAAGCAGCGAAATTAGCGACACATGCAAAAAATGAAGCTGTATCAAGGCTATTTGAAGAACTGATCGCGATCCCGGTCATGGTCATCCATGACCACTTCGGTGAACTCAGGAAGAAAGACGGACGGGAAGAGCGGTTTGCAGAGATGTGTCTCGAACTTTATGATACAGTAGAGAAAGGGTTTGTAACACCGGCGGAGCTGAGGCAGTGTTTATTCGAGGAAGCTGGCGTGCGGTTTAAGCACCCAAGCGGCTCACTGACGTCAGAAAGAAAAGAGGCGACCAAAGTATGATCCTCTATTTCCGTAAGGGAGCCAGAGTGACCGAGCTCTTGCTGGCGAAGGATACCCTGAGGCCTGGCATGCTTACAAATGGTTACCTTTTCATGGTGATCGAGAGCGACGCTCGTGGACATATCGGGATCATGCCCAGCGAGCGGGAGCATTTCGACCTGGAGTGGATGGCAAGTGCTGCCTTCTGGACGAAGGCACGGCAGCTTTCTGACCGCGGGTGGGAGGCAGACGGTTATCCGGGAGCAGTCATCCTCTTGAAGTACTACGAGGCAAGTGACATGGCAGAAAAGCAGAAACGCGCGCTCGAGCGAAAACACGAAAAAAGGCAGGCACTTTGCCGGAAGGCATACAAGCCAAGGCTCTGCGCTGAGTGCGGTCACCTGTTTCAGCCGAACACCGCAAAGCAGAAGTACTGCAGCATAGGCTGTCAGCGTAGGCATTATCAGTCATAAAGGAGGAAATAATGAGGGGAGACATGGAGAAGCTGAAGGGATTTCTGAACTCCATCCGAAAGCAGCAGGCTGATTATCTCTCTCTACGGGAAGAGCTCCGACGGTTGGAGTTTGAGACCCATAACATCCAAGGCGTCAAGATGGGCGAAAAGGTGCAGAACGGTCATTGCGCCGACCTCGGAGAAACCGTGGAGAAACTGGAAGACTATTATGAGAAGGTAATCAAGGCTTATTCTGTGCTTGTTGAGTTGAGAACAAAGGGTGAGGAGCTCATAAGCAAGGAAGAAGATGGCGTCCGGCGGGCAGTTCTCAGAAGACGGTACATCCAGTGTGAGCGGTGGGGAGATATCGCAGAAAAAATGCATTTCGCTGAGTCGAATATCTACAAAATCCATGGGGAAGCACTGGTAGATCTGGAGCCGTTTTTCCGGGAGTCCTATTTCAGATGAACACGAAAATAGCAGGCTGTAGTTGACAGCCTGCTATTTAGATTTTATGACATATTTAGATAAAATGTATTGACGAATAAACAAAAACGCGCTATAATATAGACAGTTCAAAAAGAAAGGAGGTTTAAGAATGTGAGTAATGATTGGCTAGATGTAATAGAAAAGGTCACCGCCATTATCCTCAATGTGATCGGAATCCTGACAGGGATGAAAGCACTGAAGAAATAACGATGACCGGACGGAAGAGGGCGAAAGCCCTTGACCGTTCTCATTATATCACATTCAAGAAAAACTATGGAGCGATGGATGCTTATCATTCTGCTGGCATGCAATCTGGCGGCGCTGAAAACGGTGGATTTCCATAATCTGCATGCCATTGACTGCTTATTGCTGGTTACTATGGTTATCCTAGTGGCGGTGAATTTATATGGATGGTTGGTGAAGAAGCATGAGGGGCGGTAAGAGAGAAGGCGCCGGCAGACCGGCGGGCAGTGTATCCGCAAAAGGAGTACGAAAACAGAGACAGCTCAGGGCCTTCGATGATGAGTGGGAAATCATCAGGAGGTTTTCGCAGATAGTCAAAAGAGATCCGGAGCGGGCGAAGAGAATGATGGAAACCGAATAGATGAAAGAGTATAGTAAAATAGAGTAAATGGTGTGGTAAAATGATAGTGTGAAATTGAGGCAAGAGAACCACACACGGGTTACCACCTCCTAATCATTCAGGGGTTCACACAAGAGCACGAGCTAATGTCGATAGGCTCGTGCTTTTGCGTATTACAAACCATATTGAGAGTGCAGGCCAGCCCCCCGGGGCTACAGGTACTGTGGTTAACAAAAGGCACGGCGGGTCCGCGACCCCGAAAAATGTCTGAATGAAATCAATTTTTTCAGGTTGGAAAGTTGGGGATGGAGGACTAATTGAATAAAACAAAGAGTAAAACTTCCCAACCGGACGCCTGGTGGATTCGAAGCACAGCGGAAACCTGTGCTTTTTTTGATGTTTCGGACGAAGCGCTGCGGAAATGGGCGGCCAATGGGGCCCCAAAGGTAGCCAGGGGAAAATGGAATATCAAGGATTTAATAGCCTGGAAGTATAGTGAAGCCGGTGCAAATCAGCGGAAGCTGAATGCAGAGGCTAAACTGAAAGAAGCCAAGGCATCTATTGAGCAGATCCGGCTGGAAGTCACGAAGAAGAAATATGTAGAAGCGGTGCAGGTCACAAAAGATCTGAACCGCCTTTTCAATTCACTGAAAAAGTCTTTCACAGCCCTCGGGCACCGGATCACCACGGAACTCAACGCCATGGATCCGGATGTAGCAATTACGGTAGGCAAGGTGGTAGACGATACGGTGCGGGATGCCCTTACGAAACTGGCAGAGGGAAAGGAGATCGGAAAGAAATGACATATCCGGAATATATTTCCTCTGCGCTGTCGGCATTTCGTCCGCCGGAGAGGCTCACCGTATCTGAGTGGGCGGACAAGTACAGGGTGCTTTCTGAAAAAGATACAGCGGCGCCCGGCAAATGGAATACTTCAAAGACTCCATATCTTCGGGGAGTGATGGATGCCTTCAATAACAGACGTATCCAGGACATTACATTCTGCGCTGGGACGCAGGTCGGGAAGACCTCCGCAGAGCAGAACATGATCGGATATGCCATTGACCAGGATCCGGGTCCCATGATAATCGTCTATCCGACTGATAAACTGGCAGAATTTACGTCAGAAAACCGATTGAAGCCGATGCTCCGGCTGTCTCCTCCTCTGGCAGAGAAATTCATGGAGAATGACAGCCAGCGGTTGGAGCTGCAGTTTCCGCAGATGTATATTGCGCTCATAGGTGCAAATTCTCCAGCAAATCTGTCTTCCCGTCCTGTACGCTATGTCTTTTTCGATGAAATTGATAAGTTTCCCAAGTGGACGGGAGATGAAGCAAGCCCGATGGAACTGGCTGCAGAACGAACAAAAACATTCTGGAACCGGAAGCTGGTTAGAGTATCCACCCCCACACTGGAAACGGGGAATATCTGGCAGGCGTGGCTGCGGGCGGATGCACAGTACAAATATTTTGTTCCGTGCCCGTTCTGCGGGGCATACCAGCAGTTGGAAATGAAGCAGTTGAAGTGGCCGGAGGGAGCTTCCCCACAGGAAGCTCTGTATACGGCGTACTATGAGTGTCCGCATTGCCATGAACATATCGATGACCGGCACAAGGCAGATATGATTCGTCACGGGGAATGGCGGCAGGTGAATGAAAAGAAGGGGCGTGTCCGATCCGTAGGTTTCCACTTGTCGTCTTTCTATTCTCCGTGGGTATTGCTGGGGGATGTGGCAGCTAAATTCCTGACGGTGAAAGATACACCGGAGCTTCTGATGAATTTCGTGAATTCCTGGCTGGCTGAGCCGTGGAAGGATAAAGCAGACAGTATGCGGTCGGATATCGTGATGAATAAAAGGCTGCCGTATCATCGAGGGATCGTTCCGAAGGATGCGCAGCTGCTGACAATGGGTGTAGACGTTCAGCTGGATCATTTCTGGGTAGGCGTCCGTGCATGGGGCCCGTCCATGACAAGCTGGCTGATAGACTACGACCGCGCGGAGACATGGGGCGATGTAGAACAGTGGCTGCTTCGGCTGTATCCAGATGAAAACGGAGAGCCGCATAGCATCAATTTATGCTGCATCGATTCCGGTTTCCATTCGGAAGAAGTCTATTTCTTCTGCGCACAGCACCCCGGGCTGACAATCCCCACAAAGGGATCTAGCCGGCAGATGACCACCCGGTATAGTATCAATCGCCTGGACAAGGCTATGGGTTCTATGACGGGTATGAATCTGTATGTGTTCGACACAAATCAATTCAAGGATTTCATTGCAGGACGCCTTACCATCGGAGCAGGTCGCCCGGGAAGCTGGAATCTGTACGATGAAATCGATCGGCGGTATGCGGACATGATCTGCGCAGAACAAAAGGTACAGCACCGGGACAAGAAAGGCCATATTTCCTTCACATGGGAACCGATATCCAGCCATGCGCAGAACCACATGCTGGATGTAGAGACGAATAACGCACTGGCAGCGGAAATCATGGGTGTGCGGTATCTGCAAAAGCCGCAGGTGCAGGAAACTGTTCCGAAAGAGAACAAGAAAGAAGAAGATTATCCGGCATTTCCGGATTTTGATTGGTGACGAATAAACCGCTTGCGATATGCAATCGGTTTTTATGTGGGAGGAACCATGGACGAGGAAACGATTATGCAGCAGCTTCGGCGGGTACGCATTGCCATATCCCGCATTGAGGACGGAGCGCAGGAGTACACCATCGGGAATCGTAGACTGACTAGGGCTGACCTGAAGACGCTGTATGACAGGAAAAATGCGCTGCAGAATGCCCTGACAGATATCCGCGGCGGGGGGCTTTGCGTGACTTTCGCGGAGAAAGGTACGGACTAATGAATTTTCTGGATAAAATCATTGAATATGTCAGCCCCGCAGCAGGAGCCCGGCGCAAAGCCTACCGGGAGATGATGAGATACTATGATGCAGGAGAAATCAATCGGTATAACCATCGCTGGGTACCGATGGATATGCCCGATCAGGAGAACGCAGAGGCGGGAGAACGTACTCTGATCCGGAGCCGGTGCCGCTGGCTAGAGAGAAACAGTGATCTGACTAATTCCATCCTGTCTGCCATGGTGCGAAATGTAGTCAATACGGGAATCCGCCCTCAGGCGCGGTGCGCAAATGAAGCGCTGAATACAAAAATCGAGGCCCTATGGACTGAATGGACCCGCCCGGAGAACTGCGACATCACAGGACAGATGGGATTCTATGAAATCCAGCGGATGCTTATCCAGCGTAAGACCGTTGACGGGGAAGTACTTGTCAAACTGACGGTCAACGAGAAAGAACGCTTTCCGCTCAAGCTTCAGATTATCCGGCCCGACTTGCTGGACGACAGTCTGATGACTGCTCCGGGCACAGGGAGAATCGTCCGCGGAGGCATCGAGCTGGATGATTACCTCCGCCCGGTGGCGTACTGGATCAAAAAGAAATCGGCTGACGGATGGGAAACCGCCGGATCGGAGCGGATCCCCGCAAAAGAAATTCTCCATTTGTGGCAGAAAAAGCATCCGGATCAGATTCGGGGGATTTCGGATCTGGCTGCCATTGCGCATCGAGTGAAGGATCTGGACGAGTACTTGAAGGCAGAGAACATGGCTGCATTCATGGCTGCGTGCTATTCCATCTTCATCGTTAAAAACAATTACGGCGGAGTCGGAGTGGGAAACATGGCCGGTCAGAAATCGAGCCTGACGGATATTGAGGGTAAATCCGTGGAAAAAGTCCGGCCCGGCATGATCGTCCGCCTGGCGCAGGGGGAAGATATCAAAGCGGCCAATCCGGGACGCCCGGCATCCACTGCCTCTGATATCACAGAGCTTTATACCCGCATGATCGGCTCCGGAGTCGGCTTGTCCTATGAAATGGTCAGCCGGGACTTCAACGGATCCAGCTACAGCGCTGCCCGTCAGGGGAATTTAGAGGATAGAAGAACCTTTCAGCCGATGCAGCAGTGGCTGGTAACTCATTTCTGCGAGCCTGTATATCGGGCTTTCTTGGACACGATGTATCTGTCAGGCGCTTTGGACATGCCTGGATATGCCGACCAGAAAGCAGAATACCAGAAAGCGGAGTGGATCGCGCCGGGCTGGCAGTCCATCGACCCTGAAAAAGAAATGCAGGCGGACGTGCTGGCTATGAAGAGCGGGACGCTCACGCTGGGGCAGCAGTGCGCCGGGCACGGCTATGACTGGCGGGACCAATTGGACCAGATGGCAAAGGAAAAAGAGTATGCCGAAAATTTGGGGCTGACGCTTCCGATCCATACGCCGGAAGCCGTCCAGGCGGCAGAGCGTAACCATAAGGAGGATGAATGATGAACAGTGTGGAAAGACTTCATGAAATGACGATGACCAGGGAGCTGGCGGCACGCGCGGATGCCGTCAGCGAAGAAGAACGAACGGCGGAGCTGACATTTTCCAGTGAAACTCCGTATAAGCGCTGGTTCGGGCTGGAAATTCTGGATCACAGCGAGAATTCTGTGGATCTTACCCGTTTGCAGGAGATCGGTGTGCTTCTGTTCAACCATGAGCCGGACCATCCGATCGGGAGAGTGGAAAAGGTGTGGATCGGAGACGATTTCCGTGGGCATGCCCTGGTTAAATTCGATACTGATGAAGAATCTGACCGGATTTTTAAAAAGGTATCCGGAGGTTCTCTCCGCGGGGTGTCCGTAGGATACCGGATCAAGGAATATACCCAGCTCAAGGAAGGGGAAACCAGTAAAGACGGCCGATTCGAAGGACCCGCAGTCATTGTCAGCCAGTGGGAGCCACTGGAAATCAGTATTGTATCGGTACCCGCCGATGCCGGAGTCGGTGTTGGGCGGTCTATTGAAGATTTGAAAGGAATGAATAAAGACATGGACAAAAAGCCTGAAATGAAAAATCAGACAGAAATGAAGAAGGATATGGACGTAAAAAAAGATATCCAGAATGCCATCGAGCAGGAAAGAACCAGAAATGCGGAGATTACGAAGCTTTGCCGTTCTTTTGAAATGTCCCCGGACGGTTACATTGAAAAGGGACTTACTCTGGAAGAAACCAGAGCCGAAGTCCTCAAGGAGCTGGCGAAGAAATCCGCCCCGGTTTCTGTGAACGTTCTCTCTGATGAATCTGAAAAATTCCGCGCGGCTGCCGCTGACGGCCTTGCTATGCGTGCGGGAATCGAGATTTCTACACCTGCTGATGGTGCTGAATCCTTCCGCGGCGTATCTCTGATGCGCCTGGCTTATGATATTTGCGAGAGGGAGGGCGGAAAGCCGAGCCGTATGGATAATGACACACTTCTCCGAAGCGTTTTCTCCGGCGGAAGCGGTGCATTCCCCAATATCTTGGCTAATGTAGGACACAAGGCACTCATGAAGGGATATAACGAAGTCCCGGCTACTTTCCAGTATTGGACTTCAAAAGGATCCAATCCGGATTTCAAACCGTCTACTCGCGTAGGCCTTGGCGCAGCGGACGAACTGCTCCCCATGACCGAAATGGGTGAATTCAAGAGCTCCGAAACCACGGATATGGGCCAGCAGACTACAGTTCACACTTTCGGTCGCGAATGGACACTGACCAGAAAAGCCATCATCAATGACGACCTGTCTGTGCTGGCAAGACTTCCGGCGGCATACGGCGCGGCGGCCCGCAGGACCATCAATAAGCAGGCCTATGATCTTCTGACGAACGGATCCGGCATCTTCACTTCCGCTCATAAAAACAGCGGGACTGGCACGCTCAGCATTGCAAGTCTGAAAGCAGCAAAGGCAGCCATGTCCAAGCAGAAAGACCCGTCCGGGAAGATGTATCTGAACATCCAGCCGGTCTATCTGATCGTTCCGGCAGAGCTGGAAGTGGAAGCGGCGACTTTGATTGCATCGGCTGTGGATCCGACAAAGAACAATGCTTACCCGAATCCTTTCGCAAACCGTCTGACTGTGGTGGCAGACCCGAACATTGAGGACCCCAATGCTTGGTATCTGGCTGCAGCTCCTGGTGTGCTTCCGGGTATTGAAGTGACATATCTCAACGGGCAGGAAAACCCGACCATGCGTACCTTCACCGATACGGATGTGCTGGGCATTAAGTACCAGATTTACATGGATTTTGGTGTGAATCTGCTGGATTACCGTGCTTTCTATAAGAGCACCGGGGCATAAGGAGGAATAAACAATGGCGAAAGCAGCATATTATCAGAAAGCGGACGTGATTGATTATACAAACACCGGGGCTGCCATTGGTTACCATGATGTGGTTGTTATGGGAAGCCTGATCGGTGTTGCGGAGGAGGAAATCGCCTCTAATACAACAGGGGCAGTGGCTATCGTGGGAGCTTTTTCTCTGCCTACTGATGCAACCGACATTACCGTGGGCATGCCTGTTTACTGGGATGCTTCCTCTGGGAAAGCCGTCAAGGAAAATTCCGGTTCCCTTCCCTGCGCCGGAGTGGCCGTAGGCGCTTCTGCATCCGGAAGTGTTCCGGTCAAGCTGAATGTTCTGTCTGCGGTTGCAGGATAATGAGCCTTCATGACCAAATTCCCGAGGATTTGAATACTTTTCTGGACACGGACGATTTCGGAGAAATGCATGATCTAAATGGGACGGTGTGTGCTGCCGTTGTTCAGGAAATATCCGCGGAGGAAGAGCTTACTTCCGGAGAAAATGTGCACCTTGGGCTGTACGGGACAGTTCTGCAGGTTCACTGCAGGGAGCAGGATCTTCCGGAAGTTCCGGCTTATGGGCAGGCTTTTTATCTGGATGAAAAGCTTTTCCTTGTTGTCAGTTGTGCGCGGAATGCAGGGATGCTGACGATTAAGCTGGAGGCGAATGACCGATGATCCGGGTGACACTGAATGAAGAGAATGTGCAGCGGGCAGAGGTGTTGATGAAATCATGCCCTAAAATTGTGCAGCGCGCTGCAGTGAATGCCATAAATCGGACCATTACTTCTACGAGAGCGGAAATTTCAAAAGCGGTACGAGGACGATACGCAGTTAAGGCAGCTGATGTGAAGAAAGCACTTTCCCTGACAAGAGCGAAAGGCCAATCTCCGCGAGGTGTCATAACTGCTTCCGGATCCCCGCTGTCTTTAACAAAATTTTCTCTGCGTAGGAGAAAGCGGGGACCGATTCGTGTGCGGGTGCTGCGGAATGGTGAGCTGAAGCCCGTGAGCGGTCTCTTTTTTAATCGATTCCGAAGCGGATATACCGGCCCGATGCATAGAAGACAGAAGGCCAGGTACCCGCTGGTATCTCCTTTTGGACCTTCTGTGCCGAGCATGGTGGGGAATGAGGAAACATTGAATCAATTTATCCCGAAAGCAGAGAAAGTGCTGAACGAGCGTTTTCTTCATGAGATCCGCTGGAGGTTGGATAAGAAATAAATGACATTGGTTGAAACGATGGAAAATCTGGCAGAATTCCTGCGGGAAACCGTGAGTGAATATTCCTCCGAGCAGCCATCCGGCAAAAAGCCGGTGGCAGTGTATGCGGGGTATCCTCCCGTGGCGATTTCCTCGGAGGAAGGTCCTTCCTTCATTTATGCGCTGGCCACGGATTTTACGGATGCGCAGGAGGATCCTTACGGAACCGTCAAAGTGGAAATCGGATTTTCCGTTTATGACGAAAATAAGGAAGACGGCTGGAGAAGCCTTTTTAATCTGATGGAGCATGTCCGGCAGGCTCTGCTGAAACATCGATGCATTGCCGGGCGGAGTTCCCTTGTCCTTCCGTTGAAAGGGGCTGTCTCGGACAGCCAGCCTTTTCCACAGTGGGAGGGGAAAATCACGGCATCCTATACGATTGGACAGCCGACGGAGGTGGGAATCGATTATGACAGCATCTGGGGAAATTAAATTGATTTACATAGGGCCGTCTCTGCGGCATGCACAGCTGATGCGTCATCAGATTTTCATCGGCGGGTATCCGGCAAAGGTAGATGAAATTGAAAAAACCTGCCCGAATATCCGGAAACTTTTCGTGCCGATCGCTCAGCTGGAAACAGCAGAAAAGGCGGTCAGGACAAAAGGGACCCCGCTGAATAAGTATTTTAGAAAAGCAATGGAGGTATGAAATGGCCTATAAACACGGCGTTTATACATCGGAAGCGGCAACTTCCATTATTTCTCCGGTCAATACCACCGCAGGACTTCCCGTTATCTACGGGACGGCGCCTGTCCATTTGGCGACCGACCGGGCAGAAGTAAATAAGCCTATCCTCTGTCACACTTATGCAGAGGCGCTGGCAGCCTTCGGATACAGTGATAACTGGGAGGATTTCACGCTCTGCGAAGCAATTTACAGCTACTTTACACTGTACGGGGTGGCTCCGGTGGTTCTGGTCAATGTTCTGGATCCGAAAAAACACATTGAAAAAGTCAGCGCAGCGGAAAAAACAATTACAGAGGGTACTGTGGTCCTGTCCGATCCGGTCCTTCCCGAGACGCTGGAGGTCCGGTCCTCTTCTGCCGGAGAACCGCTGACTGCTGGAACAGACTATGAAGCGGCCTTTGATGATGATGGGAACCTTGTAATTACGGCTTTGGAGAAGGGGGCTTTACATGGTTCTGCTTCTCTGTACGCAACATATACGAAGCTGGATCCTTCTGCGGTGGAGGCAGATGATATCATCGGCGGTATTGATGTTTCCACCGGAAAGGAAAGGGGTCTGGAAACGATTGGGCAGGTCTTTACCCTTTTCGGCCTTGTTCCTGGAATCCTCCTGGCACCGGGATGGAGTGAGGATCCGTCTGTAGCCTCTGTCATGAAAGCAAAGGCCTCCGATATCAATGGATTCTTCAACGCGGTATGCCTGGTGGATATTCCGGCCGATACAGTGACCAAGTACAGCGATGTATACAACTGGAAGAATCAGAATAACTATACCGGAGCCAATATGGCTGCATGCTGGCCGATGGTGAGAAATGGGGATCATGTTTTCCACATGTCTACTCATCTTGCCGGAGTAATCGGTAAGGTAGATGCAGATAATGATGATGTTCCCTTCGAATCCCCGTCCAATAAATCTATGCAGGCTACAGGACTGTGCCTGAAAGATGGATCCGAGGTTGTTCTTACCATTGATCAGGCCAATTACCTCAATGGGGAAGGAACTATCACCGGTCTGAATTTTATGGGCGGCTGGGTCATCTGGGGCAACCGCACAGCAGTATATCCGGCCAATACGGACGTGAAGGATTGTTTCCTTTGCGTGCGACGGATGTTCAACTGGCATGCCCAGACCTTCATCCAGACATACTGGCAGAAGGTGGATAAGCCCATCAATAAGCGGCTGATCCAGACCGTAGTAGACAGTGAGAACATCCGCTTGAACGGATTGGTAGCATCCGGGGCGCTTCTGGGAGGCCGCATTGAGTTCCTGGAAGAAGAAAATCCGACTACAGATCTCCTGGATGGTATTATTCGTTTCCACACATACATCACGCCGCCGACTCCGGCCCGTGAAATTGAAAATGTGATCGAATATGATCCGAGTTATTTCTCTACACTGTTTGAATAAGGAGGTACAGTATGAAAGTACCGGAAAAGCTGATCAATTTCCGAGTATATGAAGACGGGGATGACCTGGTAGGGGTGGCAGATGTCACTCTTCCCACTCTGGATGCCATGACGGAGACCGTTAAAGGGGCGGGCATTGCCGGAGAAGTAGAATCCCCTGTAATGGGCCACTACAGCTCTATGACACTGGAGCTGAACTGGCGCACTCTCGAAAAGCCAAATGTGCTGCTTTCTTCTCCGAAAGGGGTTCACCTGGATCTCCGTGGAGCGCAGCAGGTATGGGACAGCGGGGAGGGCGCCTTCATCGTCCGCCCGGTGAAGGTTGTTGTTTCCGGTGTCCCGAAGTCCACAGAGCTGGGCAAGCTGGATGTGGGTACCACCAGCGACACGAAGAACACCATCGAAGTGAACTATTTAAAGGTCACGATTGATGGGGAAAACGTACTGGAGCTGGATAAGTACAATTACATCTGCAATATTGGCGGGACGGATTATCTGTCCGATGTCCGTGAAGCTCTTGGTCTGAACTGATTATTTTTTGCATGAAAAAGAGCCTGCCGGGGGCAGGCTCAGGAGATAAGGAATTATGAAAACAATCGTTACACTGAATAAGGCCCTTGTGGTCAAAGGAAAAGAAGTCACGGAAGTCTCGCTGGACTTTAACAGAATCACAGGAAACGATCTGCTGAAAGCCGAAAAGGATTCCAGAGCGCTGGGTGATCAGTCTCCTTCCGTATTTATTTCTATGACATTTCAGGCAATGATCGCAGCTAAGCTGATCGGAGTGCCGCCTGATGACATCATGGCGCTTCCCGCCACAGATTTCCGGAATATTGTATTCCCGGTGGCTAGTTTTTTATTAAGTTAGGCGGTTCTACCAAGGATGTAAGAAAGCTCGCACTGGATATGGCTGTAAACAGCTATACACCGGTGGGCTTTTATCTGTCCTGTACAGTATATGAGATGCTGGAATACGCAGAGCTGCTGAAAGAAATGCAAAAAAAATAACCCCTCCCGAAGGAGGGGCAAGGTCAGCACAACGCTGTGCCGATTGCTAAGAAGAAGAAAAAGACGGAACCGATACGGATAGTCCACGACTCAGCCTTCAGCGCGGCATAAGTGGCCAAGGCAAATATAATCAGGAACATATACGGCCCAAACGGATGGTAAATGGCTGAAATCACCGATAGTACAGCAATCAATAGTATAACAGGCATATTTTATCATCCCTTTCTTATCTTTATTATATCATAGGAGGTGATGGCATGCCAGGAAAGGCCTTTTCTTTCGGATTCAGTATCGGCGCCAGTCTGGCTCCGTCCGTTGGCGCATCCTTCATGAAAGTCAATAAAGGCCTTTATGCAATGAAGGGGGCCATGTGGGACCTGCAACAGGCCCAAAGCGACCTCAACAAGGCTTTTAGCAAAGGGATTATCAATCAAAAGTCCTTTGACAATGCGCAGAAGATGACGAAAATGTATCAGGATAAGCTGAACAGAGTCAATTCAGGGGAAATTTTTCATAAATCCATGCTTGATATGACGGCGTTATTTTATACGGCGCAAAATGTTGCGGGATTTCTGGCTGAACCTGTACAGTCCGCCATACAGTTTGAATCGGTTATGGCTGATGTGCGTAAAGTTGTGGACTTTGATACGCCGGAACAGTTTCAGCAGATGAACCGAGATATCCTGGAACTATCGAAGAACATTCCTATGACGGCGGAGGGGCTGGGGAAAATCGTGGCTGCCGGCGGGCAGAGCGGGATCGCCAGAGAAGATCTGACGGCCTTCGCGGAAGCTGCGGCCAAGATGGGGGTGGCCTTCGATATTTCTGCCGATCAGGCGGGGGATATGATGGCCAAGTGGCGGACAGCCTTCAAGATAAATCAGGCTGATGTAGAGGCATTGGCCGACAAGATCAACTATCTTGGCAATACTACGGCGGCTTCTGCACCTCTCATTTCCGATGTAGTGACGCGGATCGGGCCGCTCGGTGAAGTCGGCGGTGTGGCCTCCGGAGAAATCGCCGCTCTCGGTGCCAGCATGGTCGGATCCGGTATTGAATCCGATGTAGCTGCAACAGGCATCAAGAATCTAATTCTGGCCATGGTATCCGGTGAAAGCGCCACCAAGACACAGAAGGAGGCTTTTGCACAGCTGGGTATCAGCACGACAGAGCTGGCACAGCGGATGCAGACGGACGCAAAGGGAGCTATCCTGGATGTTTTCCAGAGCATTTCTCAGCTGGACAAGGCATCTCAGGCATCCGTCCTGCAGAACATCTTCGGGAAGGAATCCCTGGGAGCTATTGCCCCACTCCTGTCCAATCTGGACGGACTCCGGGACAATTTCAACAAGGTGGGGGATGCGGCCAATTACGCCGGAAGCATGCAGGCTGAATTTGATACCCGTTCTCAGACGACGGCGAACAGCGCGCAGTTGATGAAGAACCGGATGGAAGCGGCGAAGATTGCCATAGGGACAGGTATTCTTCCTGTCATGACGCCGTTCGTTGAGTTGTTGGGCAGTCTTGCCTCCAGTGCTGGGGATCTTGCAGCACGATTCCCGGGGCTGATTCAGGCGCTGGCGCTTTTTACAGCGGGAGTATTTTCATTGGTGGTTGCGTATCGAGCTTGGCAGGTTGCATCGGCGGCAATGACTGCGGCTCATCTGATCATGCAGACTGTGCTTAAAAATAATACAGTGGCTACTATCATCAACACCAATGCCGCCCTGTTCTCCTCCGGCGTGATGAAGCTCTGGGCAGGGGCACAGTGGCTGGTGAATGCAGCCATGGCTGCGTGCCCGTTCTTTCTTATGCTTGCGGGAATTGCTCTTCTTACAGGGGCTGCGGTATGGCTTATCAATAACTGGGATACGGTTAAGCAGTGGTTCATTACTCTCTGGAACGATCCCGCCCAGGCACTGCAGGAATTTGTGGACGGTATCAGAAGCCGCTTTGGGGCAGTCATTGACTGGCTTTCTCAGAAATGGGAAGCGCTGAAAGGTTTGTTTTCCTCTCCGATTTCCGGACAAATCAACGTCACGGCAAATGAGAGCGCAGCCGTTGCACAGAATGCAGAAGGCGGTATCTACCGGAAGGGCGCTTTCCTGACGACCTTTGCAGAAAACAGTCCGGAAGCGGCTATCCCGCTTAACGGAAGTTCTCGTGCGGTCAGTCTCTGTGGACACAGGCGGGGCAATCTCTCGGTGTTCTTCCTCGCGCATCGAACGGGATAGCCTCCGGACACGGCGGAAATGTTTCTGTGGAATTCCGGCCGGTCATCAATATTTCGGGAAATGCGGATGAGTCCACGGTGCAGCGTGTCATGGCGCTTTCTATGGATGAACTTCGCCGGATGCTGCTGAATCTGCAGCGGGATGAAAGGAGGCTGTCCTATGAGTAAGATCTACACCACCATTCAGGGGGACATGTGGGACAGTATCGCCAAGCGATGCTATGGAGATGAAGCTGGAATGAATGTCCTTATGGCGGCCAATCCGGAATATATATCAACCGTAGTTTTCTCTGCGGGCGTTACACTCATCGTTCCGGATTATACGAAGCCCGCAGCTTCTGCACTTCCTCCGTGGAGGCGTACATGATCGGGCAGGCAAGACGGGCTTCTGCGGTGATTTCGTACAACGGAAAGGACATTTCCGCAGATATAGCGCCGTACCTAAAAAGTCTCAGTTACCGAGATAACCTGTCCGGAGAAGCAGATGACCTGCAGATTGTCCTGGAAGACCGGGCAGGTCTGTGGCAGTCAAGCTGGCTTCCTGAAAAAGGAGCCTCTCTGGATGTGACCTTGAAGGTTTCTCAGTGGGCGAGTCTGACCGGAGAAAAAACATTTCCATTGGGGGCTTTTGAGATTGATGAAATATCCGTATCCGGATACCCTTCGGAGGTGCAGATCAAGGCCGTGAGCGTTCCCGACGGTAACACCCTGCGGGGGGAGGAACATACCCGCAGTTGGGAGAAGGCAGAATTGAAGACGATTGCACAGGATATTGCTTCCGGTGCGGAAATGGAACTTTTTTACGACACAGAAGATAATCCCGTGATTGACAGGGCAGAACAGACCGAGCAGTCTGATCTGTCTTTTTTGCTTGCGCTCTGCAGGGATTACGGACTGGCGCTGAAAATCAGCGACGGGAAAATTATTATCTTTGATGAAGCCAAGTATGAAGCGGAGGAAGCTGCGCTGACCTTCGTCAAACCGGGAACCGTCTACACAGAGGACAGTGAAGGGAAGATGACGTTTCTCCCGCACCTGCTGTCCTACAGCATTTCCTCTAAAATCCGTGATGTATTTGCTGCCTGTCATGTAAAGTATCAGGACAGCAGCACAAAGGAAATCATTGAAACCACCTTTACGGCGCCTGGAAAAACAGGAAAGACATTGCAGGTAAAAGAGCAGGTGGCGAATACAGCTGAAGCGGAGCGTCTGGCAAAGAAACGGCTCCGTGAAAAGAATAAGGATGAAATCACCGCCAGTATATCTTTGCCGGGCAGTTTCCATATTGCGGCCGGAATGACCGCCATGATGCAGGGCTTCGGTGCTTTTGACGGTAAATATATCATCACGGAAGCAGAACATTCCATGAGCGGAGGATATACCGTCCGTGTCGATTTGAGGAGGTGTCTTAATGGATATTAAGTCTCTGATCCGCGTGGGCTCTGTATCCAGTGTGAATCCGGCCAACGGGACTGCCAGGGTGGCTTTTGAGGCCAATGATGGCAATGTGACGTATGAGCTCCCTGTCCTGACACGGGGAAGCAAGGCCAATAAGGACTACTGGATCCCGGATATCGATGAGCAGGTAGTATGCCTGTTCTTGCCAAACACCTCCGGAAGAGGGGTATGCCAGGGCTTTATTCTGGGCACGTTTTACAGCCGTACGGATGCGCCGGTGGAAAACTCGCAGGATGTGCAGGCAATCAAGTTTTCTGACGGCACGGAAATCCGGCATGACCGGTCGAGCGGGGATTTGACAATTCACGCAGCCGGAAATATTTCCATTATTGCTGATGGGAATATCACAGTGAATGGGCAGATGATTTATCTGAATTAAGGAGGCAAAAATGCCGCAGGCAACAAGGTTGGGAGACAATGACACAGGACACGATGCCTGCCCGCCGACAGCGCTGGTATCGGCCAGCGCGAATGTCTTTATCAACGGGAAAGGAGCAGGCCGGATGAGTGACAGCTATGCGCCGCACGGCTGTATCGATCATCCTTCTCACAGCGGTGTGCTCTCCTCCGGGAGCGGAACAGTCCTGATCAACGGACGCAAGGCGGGGCGGATCGGGGACAGTGTGAGCTGCGGAGGAAACGCTGCGGAAGGAAGCAGTAATGTAATTATAGGAGGTTAGTATGTACGTAGGATCCCTGGGCAGCATCCTCTTTATGACTTCCTCTCAGGTGGTTAATACTTTCCACGATTACAGCAGGGAGTCCTCCGGACGATGGGCAAAGCATGAAATCATAGGGGAGAAACCAGTTATGGAATTTTTAGGCCCCGATACGGAGAAAATCAGCTTCAAGATGCTGCTCCGGCGAGACCAGGGAATATCTCCGAAGGAAGAGCTGAACCAGCTCCGGGAATACAGAGACACGGGGGCGGTTTTGCCTCTGATCATCGGGGGGAATGTGGTTGGAGATAGTTTCTGGGTGGTGGAGTCGATTGGGGAAACAGTGAACTACTGGGACTCTTTAGGGGGAATTCTGTCCGTTTCTGTGGATGTTTCGCTCTCTGAATATACAGAAAGGCTGGTGGTGTAAGTGGATGTTTCCCTTGTTGTGGGAATTCCTTCGGAAGTAAATTTATCTCCTGCGAATAAGTATGAAGAAATCCTCCAGAATGTACGGACAATCCTTGCAACACCTGTGGGAAGTGTACCGCTGGATCGGGACTTCGGAGTGGATATGCGCTTTATTGACCATCCGCTTCCTAAAGCGCAGGCAGAAATATCCTCCGGAATCGTTAACGCCATCCGTACTTATGAGCCGCGGGTTTCCGTCAAAGCAATAACATGGACTGCGGATGCGGACGGGATTTTGAGACCGAAAGTGACGGTGAGAATCAATGACACTGAATGATTTGCAGGATGTGGTCTTTGTTGATGCCGATAAGGAATCTGTGCAGGCGGAGCTGATCGGGCTCTATACATCTATCACGGGGCGGGCGCTTGCCCAGGGGGACCCGGTACGGCTCTTCCTGCTGACTATCGCGGAAATCATCATCCAGCAAAGAGAATTCATCAATTACACAGGGAAACAGAATCTTCTGAAATACGCGGTTGGGAATAATCTGGACCATTTAGGGATCCTTGTGGGAGTGGAACGGCTTCCGGCATCCCCGGCAGTCACTACTGTGCAGTTTACTCTCTCGGAGAAAAGAGCGGTATCCACCGTAATCCCTGCGGGTACCAGAGTTACCGCGGGAGATAATGTTTTCTTTGCTATCGGTGCAGATGCAGCTATTCCCGCAGGGAAGTTGCAGATGGAGGTTCCTGCGTCCTGTACGCAGACAGGAACAATCGGGAACGGATATCTTCCCGGTGAGCTGTCCACTTTGGTGGATCCGGTACCCTTTGTAGCTTCTGCACGTAATACGACTACATCGGAAGGCGGAAGTGAGATAGAAGCCGATGAAAGTTTCCGGGAAGCTATTCGTGAGGCGCCGGAAAAATTTCCTACTACCGGTCCCTCCGGAGCGTATGAATATTATGCAAAACGGGCTTCTTCTCTGATTTCTGATGTCCTGGTATGGTCTCCGGCAGCGGGTGAGGTGGAAATCCGCCCACTTCTGAAAGGCGGAAAGGTCCCGGGAGAGGAAATTCTGAATCTTGTAAAGGCTGCGTGCAATGATAAAACGGTGCGGCCCCTGACAGATCATGTGAGCGTACAAGCTCCGACTGTGAAGAATTATGCCATTCAGGTTACTTATTACATCGGAGAAGATAGCGAAAGCTTTTCTGCAACCATCCAGCAGGCCGTCACGGAAGCGGTCAATCAATACGTTGAATGGCAGAAGGAGAAGCTGGGCAGAGACATCAATCCGTCGCAGTTGATGAAGAATATCATCGAAGCGGGAGCCAAACGGGCGGAAATCACAGAGCCTGTATTTACGAAAGTAAAAAGCACAGAGGTGGCTGTAGCAGATCGGATATCAGTGGCCATGGGAGGGATCGAAAGTGAGTAACCTGTCTGAACAGAAGTTGATTACCATTGTCCCGTCTTCCATTTCCGGGGATAAGACGATCCGGAACATTTCCGCAGCTACTGATCCGGGGCTCCGGAAAATCTCCAGAGATGCACTTCTTCTTTTACTTCTTCCCAGGCTGGATGAACTTCCGGAAAAAATCGTCGATGCCCTGGCATGGCAGTACCATGTTGATTTCTATGATGACGCAGCTACGTTGGAGAAAAAACGGGCGCTGGTGAAGCAGAGTATAAAATGGCACCGCCGAAAGGGAACCCCGTCCGTGGTAGAAGAAGTCTGTACGGCGATATTCAAATCCGCAAAGATTGAAGAAAACTGGGAGTATGGTGGGGAACCCTATCACTTCAAGGTTGTGATGATTACCGAAGCGGTCCCCGACATTTCCGCGATCAACAGCCTGTACCACGCCATCGAGCACACGAAAAATGTTCGCTCCTGGCTGGATGAGGTGTCTTTTCACAGAGACTTGCCGAAAACGATTTACTATGCACTTCCTGTTGTCTCTGCAAAAGTTATCAATATTTATCCTGCAGCTTTCAGGATGTCGGACATATCCGGTACTGTACGTGAAGCTGCAGGAGTGAGAGTTCAGAGAAAGGTGGAAATTCAATAATGCCAAACTGGAACGGGCTTGTATTGACTAAGAAAGGGCAGCTTCTGCAGGCAAAAGTAGGAACCGGCGTTGTGCTTGCACTGACTAAAATGAAGCTGGGGTCCGGTGTTTTGCCTAATGGGACTTCGCTTGAAGACCTGACAGACCTTGTGACGCCGGAACAGAATGTAGGGATTGCGTCCAAAGAAGTTCTGACAGATCAGAAGATGTGTAAAATCAGCGCGACAATTACCAATGTCGGACTTTCCGCAGGATACTATGTGCGGGAGCTTGGCGTTTTTGCCAATGATCCGGACGATGGGGAAATCCTGTATGCTGTTACCTCTGATTCCGCGCCGGACTACCTTCCCCCGGAAGGAGGTTCTACAGCGGTATCCCAGGAATTTGCCGTATATATTTCGGCATCTAATGCGTCCGATGTTGAGGTTTCTATCGATCCGGGGGCCCTGGCAACGATGGGCTATGTCGAAACTGCTATAACTGCGTATAATTCCCTTGAAACTGCCCATCCGAATTTAGATTTTGTAACGCAGCTGAATGCTGCAGCTGACGGACTTCACTACCGAACAAGAAATGGAAAATCGGAGCAGGTGATTGACTTAATCAACCAGCTCCAGGCAACACTCTCTCAAGGAACAGTACCGAGCGGAAATACCGGAACTTTGGCTGCTCTGCTTTCCGGTATCGTTCACCAGATTGCAGCATTGTCCGGTAAATCTAACTGGTGGGATACACCGAAAACTAATTTTGAAACACTGTCTGCCGGCGACATTACCGGCATTCTTCCAGTAGCTCATGGTGGTACAGGAACCGATTCATTAGCCAATGTAACCGTTGGCAAAGCAGGCACTCTGGTCGGGGATGCAGGGCTGTGGGACTACCTGCACAGGCTCGGGAAAAACCCAACACTGCCGACCACAAACGACGCACTTAACGCACTGGGTGTGTTTATAAGCTACTTTGATCAGAGCAATAAAATAGCAAACCAGCCGACACAATATGGGCAGCTTATCAACATTCCGGCGCTTAAAAAAGGGGAATCGACGCAACTTTGGATTGAGCAGTCTTCCGGCAGGATGTATCACCGTGGTGGAAATTACGAAACCGCAATCAACAACACTCCGTTCAAACGGTTTCTCGATACGGATGACCTCTCAGCAGCTGGCGTCGTCGCGGGCAATGTGTCGAATGCGAATGCATGGTGGGTAAAGCTCGGCGGTGCGGTGCCGCTAATTATACAGGGTGGATTTAGCTCATCGGGCACATTCACTTATCCCATATCAATATCAACCTTTCTTACTGGGGGCACTACAACAAGAATGTCTTCACGAAATTATGACAGTGACTGGGGAGAAATCATAGGAGCGCCCACGTCATCGTATTTTCGCTTTCGCCAAAATGGTTACAGTGACGGGACCTACTGTTGGCTTATTGGGCGATGAAAATAGCTGCTTATATGCCGACTGCCAGCCATGTTAACCGTTTATTGCCTATATCGAAACCCGAATAATATACGAAAGATGCTCCAGAAAACATCTTGATATGTTCGAACCCGCGACCGGAAGGATTCTGATCATTTACCACTGCAAGCCCCGCAATGCCTAATACCTTCGAAAACGAGATAGGATACGTGACCGTGATATTACTCCTTGAACCTACCCACGTATATCCACCCTGTCTAATAGCCTATTGCGATAACTCGGAATCCAGATCCACTGCTGATACTGTTCCATCTAGTAGTATCCCCTGAGATTGCTGGTCCCCAGTCCATAGCACCGCCTTCGCCTGAATAATCGCCTGATATACCCAGCAGAGCGTGAGGGAATGCTATTGCCCATGATCCAGAGTTACCATTTCCATATCCACCCTGTAGAAAATGATTTTCACAGAATGGCAGAAAAGCCAATAATTACGGGTATCCTAGAATTGTCTATTTGCCCGAAATCCTAGAAATCGCAAGAATCCTAGCAACAAAAAAGTATCACGATACATACAATACTCGCGGTACTTTTCAAATTGGGCAATTCTTTGGTTAGTAGCAGGTTAGTATCAAATCTTTTCGATGGCTTTACGTAGTTGTCTTAGATTTTTGTGAGTGTATACTCCGTTAGTCACATCATGTCTAGCATGACCAAGGATCATTTTTCTGGCGTTGTCATTCACTTCGGCATTATCTAGCCATGTAGCGCAGGTATGACGGGTATCATGTAATTTGTGCTTTTGCCCATTTATTGCTTTCATGATTCGAGAGAAAACCCTAGAAAGTTTTGTGTAGGGATATTGGATTTTTCATTTTTTAGACCTCTAATCATATTGATGGAGGTTATTTTAATGGAAGGAGATAGTGAGATGGAAGTTTCAACCGCTAACCCCACACTCACCTATTTGTCTATCTATGACGCAACGGGTGAAAGAGTAACCTCTTATGTGACCGGTGTACATGGTGACACGGTGGAAGAATTGCAAGCCAAAGCGGAGGCAGAATATCCGGATAAAATCCATGTCGTGCAAGACGCTTTGACCTATAACAAAGCACTTCAGGGAGATTTGCTGTATAAAGATGGGGAATATCAGGCTAGGCCGGAACCAACAGAGGATGAGAAGCGCGAGACAGCACTCGCAGCTCTTGATTCTGAATATGCTAGAAAAATCGGTGATATCGAAACAGAAATGGCGAAAGCAAAAGCCGTAGAAGATGAGGACTACTACAATGACCTCAAAGCTGAAAGAGAAGAACTGGTTGCAGAATACACAGAAAAGAGAGGAGCGATTTAAATGGAAAGATGTTTCCTTTGCCATCGCAAGATGGATAACAAGACTGGGCTTTGCACAAATCCAAAATGCGTGAGAAGCAAGCCGCTTGTTGAAAAGGCGGAAGTGAAAGAGGGTAACAAGGTGAAAGCCAATGAATCTGAATGAGATCAGTATCTGGGTAGGAAAAGTGTTTGACGGGCTATATATTGGCTGGCCATACAAGACGGCTTCGGGCATCGTATTTCTGGCGCTGGAGCGACACCTCGAACTCTTTACCGCGTTCGCCTGCATTGTGTGCGTGGATTTATTCGCCAAGTTTATCGCGCTGTCCTACGGCTATTTGTCTGAGCCTATGACGGAGAAGCCGTCCCTTGCCCGTGGGATGATTGCCCACATAACGCAATTATCGATGCGATGGCAGAAGCTGAAAAAGAAGACGAAGAAAAGCAGAGTGAAGGGAAAGGAGCCTGAATATGTCAGCTCTAGACAGTATTGCAGCGGTTTTGGCTATTGCAACAACGCTCAGCGGAGCGTTTAGCTACATTGTCATTCGGCCGTTGCAGAAAGCGATTGATGTCAACAGCAATGTGCTGACAGAGCTAAAAAAAGAGCTCGAACGGAGTGCTGCAGATCGCCGCTCTCTTGACGTTCGGGTTTCTAAGCTAGAAGAAGCACATCGAATCAATAAAGACCGTATCAGTCATATTTTGGACCGCCTTGACCATATAAGGGAGTGATAGCGATGAAAAGAATTAGAGAATGGGCAAGAATGCTGTTTTACGAGAATGGAGAACTGTCCTATACCAGATTGATTTCTGCCATTTTCGTATTGGCATTTTTAGGAGTGAGCTTTTATCTGGTTCTAGCTCATCAGTATTGGCAGAATTATGACACCTTTGCAAGTCTGACAGGTGGTGGCGGTGGAGCTACGCAGCTTGTAAATAAATTTATCAATAGCAAGTACAACAGCGTGCAGGGCGGCTATGACAGCAGAAAATAGGAGGACACAGTATGCTTGTAACTGATTTAAGTGATTGGAATGACCACATCAACTGGTCTCATCTCATTGCCGCAGGAGTCTGTGGTGCGATTGTGAAGATTTCCGAAGGCAGAACACTCAGTAGCTTGCACGGTAAGCATATCGCAGGCGCAGAGGCTAGAGGATTGCCATGGGGAGTATACTGCTACACTCATGCACAAACAACAGCACGGGCAGAGGAAGAAGCTGATAGAGTGATTGAGGCTTTAAATGCGCTGGGATATGGAGCACCGCCTTTGGGGATTTGGTTTGACGTGGAAGCTCCCGAGGTAATTGGGCAGGATAGGGAAGATGTGACCGCCATCTGTAGTGCCTTTATTTCCGCATGCAATGCTGCTGGCTACAGTGCCGGAGTCTATGCCAGCCTCTCAACATTGACAGACTGCATCAATGTTAATGATCTGGCCGACTATGTGCCGTACTGGTGCGCTCAGTATGGGACGAGCGAGTGCGGCTTCCACGACAGCTACCCGGGCAACATTCTCGCGGGCTGGCAGTGGACCGATTGCTATAGCATCGACGGGCAGAATTACGACATGAGCGAATGGTACTGATGAGGTGATTGTATTGTGCAAATCAATAAAAAGATTGTGTATCTGCTGGCTGGGGTGCTTGCTCTGGCTAGCTGCTGGTACTTCCTCGCAGGCCGAGGAGATGTATCAGATATCGGAAAGCGAGCTGACGACACTCGAGCAGGATTTGAATCAGCTGGCGAAGAACAACGAGACCAAGCAGCAGCTCTTGACCGAGCAGAAAATGCAGCTGACAGAAGCCAATCGGCAATTAGAGACAGTGCAGAAAGAGCTGACCGCGTCCAAGAGCTTGAACGCTCAGACGCAGAAATCATTAGAGAGAGTCAATCAATCCTTGAAGCAATTAGAGGACGAGGCGAAGCAGAAAATTAGAGTAAAGACCCGCCAGCGCAATTTGTGGATTGCGATTTCCGGCGGGCTTTTGTATGCATGGATTAAGAAATAGGAGAGGCATATGCCAAAATCTAATACTTATGAAGAATTTGTCGACAAGTTCAAACCAAAGAAGACCACAGATGACTGTTATACGCCGGGCGCAATTTATGAGGCCGTGAAGGACTGGGCAATCAAAGAAATGGATTGGGGTGGCCGGACGATAGTCCGTCCATTTTGGCCGGGCGGCGACTTTGAAAATTTCGACTATCCAGCAGATTGCGTAGTTATCGACAATCCGCCATTTTCCATCATTTCGAAAATCGTGAGGTTCTACGAGGAACATAACATCGACTATTTCTTGTTTGCGCCGCACCTCACGTGTCTCGGTATCCGAGCGGCGCATAGCCATATTTGCGTCGGGGTGACGGTTACATACGACAACGGCGCTAAAGTAAGCACTAGTTTTGTAGCATCTAAAGGCCCACTGATTCGAAGCGCGCCCGATCTGTACCGCATACTTGATGAAGCGAATGCTGCAAACATCAAGGCTGAGAAAGGATCGCCAAAGCCGGTATACACGTATCCAGATAACGTACTGACATCGAACGCCGTGGCGTTGTTTTCCAAATACGGAATCGAATACCGCGAAGACATTGGCGTATTTGTTCGCGGCATGGACGTCCAGCGCGAAGTAGGGAAAAGTATTTTTGGCGGCGGCTACATTGTACCCGAAGAGGCAGTACGCAAGGCACAGGAGGCAGTACGCAAGGCACAGAAAGAAAAGTCACAGCGCTGGGCGCTTTCGATGCGCGAGCTCGCTGCGCTAAAAGCGGCAGAGGAAACCGCAAAGCAATAAAAAAGACGTCTTGATTTAGCACATTGTTAAATCAAGGCGTCTTTTTTATTTTGCAAAAATGCTGAAAAGTGCGATAAAATCAAAGAAATTCGGGAAATTGCATTGACGAAAAGCAAGATAAATAATATAATATATACAGTTAAAGGAGGTGAAATGATGGATGATATTAAAGAAGCGATTCAGCTGATAGCTTTAATCATTGGGTCTGTAGTCGCAATACTGACTGGCATCGAAAAAGTATTATCGATACTGATTAAAGTTAAGCAGTTGAATCGCAAATAGAACCAAAGGGAAGACGGGGAGAAATCCCCGATACCCTTCCCTGATATCATACCATATAACGAAAATGAAAACAAAAATATTATTAGCTGTATTTTTTATCTGCGCTGCCATCGCATGGTGGGCTAGTAACTACACCACGACTTGCATGGTTTTAGTAATTATTGCGACGATCCTGAACGTTGCTGAGTGGTTAAAGTAACATTTTTAGTTTTAATGCTCTAAGGAGGAAGAATGGAAAAGAATGGCTGGGGCGGGAAACGCCCCAATCAAACAGGAAGACCCAAGAAAGCCGAAGGCGTAAGAAAACAACATCAGCTGCGTGCATATGACGAAGAGTGGGCGGTGATTCAGGCATTCGCCCGGCTAGTCAAACATGGGAAAATGAAAGAGTGCAGCGATTTCGTGAAAAGGATTGAGGCTTAGAAAATAAGCCGCGAAGCAATAAAAAAAGACGTCTTGATTTAGCACATTGTTAAATCAAGACGTCTTTTTTTATTTTGTAAAAATGCTGAAAAGTGCGATAAAATCGAATAAAATAGATTTTCCTTGCTTGACATTACATCGAATAAGGTGTATAATAAATACAGAATTAAGGAAGGGAGGTGGTCAAAATGAACAAGGAAGATATGAAATGGCTAATCCAAATGATGCTAATCATCGCAGTTCCAATACTCGTTGAGTACATCAAGCAAAAAGAGCTCTTCAAACGTCACCATCACCGCAAATGATTCAGACGATTAAAGAGCTGAGGTGCAAGAGGGCGAACGCCCTCTTGGCAACCTCATTATATCACATGGAGGTAGTAAAATGAAATTCTATGATTTTATCGCGTTGGGACTTTGGATCACATCACTGTCCTTCGTCAATATCAGTAAGGAATTTATACAAGGTGCAGTTACGGCGGCAGTATTTTGTGGTTACGTAGTGTGGAGAATCAGAAAATGAAAATCATCGACGAAGTGATGACGACAGCGGAAGCTGCAGAACGTTGGGGAATTTCTGCGATCACAGTAAAGCAGGCGTGCTCAGGACAAAAGGGGCTCCCGCCTCGTTTTAAAGAAGGCGAGGAGTTCCGCAAGTCCGGTCGCACATGGCTGATAACGAAGGCAGGCATGGAGCGCCTGTATGGGAAAGAAAAAGAAGGCAAGGAGTAAGGGTAGTAACAGGGAGGCAGTGGGTAGCAATAGGGTAGCAATGAACCCTATTTCTGCGGAAAGTTATCGAGCGTATAACAGATAAGGAAACATAGATAAAATGGACTACGCGAGCGATAAGCACTGGGAAAATGCAGAAATTGACCGTATTTGTCGAAGGTAAGAAATAGAACTCGTCAAAAGCACGAAAAAAGGGGCTGTGAAGAAATGAGGATTCATTTCTTCACAGCCCCTTTTTACTTTGCTTTCATTTGGTTCAGGGTTCAGGTGGCGGCTTCGCCGCCTTTTTTAGAAGATGGTATTCTCGTATCGCAGCCTTCCCCTCTAGGGGAAGGTGCCCCGCAGGGGCGGAGGGTGACTATGGCATGAAAGACAGCTGGGATAAGGTTTCCCGGTCACTTCTATGAGAGCTACAAGTCCCCTGCGGCAGATGGAACGCGAAAATGAGATGATCGTTATTTCACATCGCCTTTTTGCATGCAGCGACCGTGCGGCAACACGTTTTATGGGGGACTGGGTTTCCCATTGAGCATGCATCACCTATATGACCTGCGAAATTCATCAGATCAGTTTTTTGAAATACGGTATCTTCTTGATGCCCCATGTCAGCACTACGCCGAGCGCATAGGCGAGGGTGATCCAGATGACGGCATCAAAGAAGGGGAAGCGGTAGAGATAGACCAGAAGGACGCGGGAGAGGATGACGTGCGTGAGATTTCTTGTGATTTCTTCGAAGAGCATGACGCCGAAGGAGATGCTGCCCAGAAAGACGAGGCGGCGCGACCATGCCTCGGAGACGTGGTGGGTCATGAAGTACCAGCGGGCGAGGCAAAAGACGAAGGCGGTATTCAGGAAGAGGAAGGAGTCGTAGAAGCGTTCGGAGATGGCTTCGGTCATGCCGCCGGCGCATACGCCGTGGTAGTAGGTCATGAAGCCGGCTATGGCGGTGCCGGCGAGGGCGATAAGCCCCAGCCGTGCCAGATTTCTCTTCGTCAGCCATGTGTCAGGCAGTACATGCTCGATCCAGTAGCCCATGAGGAAATAGAAGGACGGTTCGCTGATCGCGAGGAGAGGATTCACAAAGTAGTTCATCTCCGCGCCGCCCTTGAAAATGAGAAAGGAGATGACAGGCACGCAGCCAACGAAGAAAAGATTGAGCCCGATGAGGTAGAGATAGAGATCCTTCGTCATGGCCTTCACCAGTTTTCTCCAGATGGGGAGCATCAGGAGAAAGCCGATATATATGTATAAGAAATAAAAAGCGGTTGCCATCTGCGAGGAGTAGAGCATCGTGAAGAATTTCGCGATGTGACCGGGGATCGTGAGGGGGAGATTGTGGTAGAACCAGACATAGTTGATGAGAGAGAAGACAAAGATGACCTGAAGGAAGCGCCAGATGCGTTTCTTGAAGATGGTGGAGATCGGTTCTTCGCGCCCTAGAAGCAGCGCGCCTGAGATCATGAAGAAGATCGGGACTGCGGTTTTCACCCAGAAGGGGACGGCGAGGTAGAAAGGGTAAAAGAGCGACTCGGGGCGGTGAATGAAAATAGAGAAGCCTTCGGTCGCACTATGGGTGAACATGACCAGCCAGATGCAGAGGAAGCGCAAAAATTCGATGTGAAGCAGTTTCTTCTTTGCAGGCTTTTCAGAAATAGGGGTGGTATTCGTCATGTGGAGACCTTCTTTGCTAAAGTATTTATTGTTTAATCATACCATGGAAAGTGAGAAGTGAGAAGTGATGGAGCTGGGCGTAAAAAATAGAAGCGCCGCTGGTTTTAGATGAAGGCAGGCACGTATCATAAGGTTTGACGGCAGGGGAGTCACTAGTCACTAGTCACCAGACACTCCAAATCCGGTGACTCGGGCTGCTTCCCTTTCCAAATCTATGCCCGTGTGTTATAATCACTTTAACCCAATGCATAGTACAAGACGCAACCGCTGGTGAGCAAGACGTAGGATGGTATTTTCGGAGGCGGATGGAGAGTCATGTGCTTGCAAAATAGAAATGGAGGAAAAGTAGAATGGCAGGTAAAAAATGGAAGAAAATTTTGGCAGCAGGTCTTTGCGGGCTGATGGCTGCGGGTCTCATCGCAGGCTGCGGCGGCGGTGACGGCGGCAAGAGTGATGCGAAGATGAAGGTCGGGGTGGTACAGATTGTGCAGCACCCGGCACTGGATGAGTCAAACAAAGGCTTTGTCGATGCACTGAATGAACAGGGGCTGAAGGACAAGGTCGATATCGATCAGCAGAATGCCCAGGGTGACCAGTCGAATCTGCGCTCGATCGCCAATCGCTTCGTTTCCGGTAACTACAATCTGATCTGCGCGATTTCCACACCGGCGGCGCAGACGATGGCGAATGCGACGGACAAGATCCCGATCATCTGTACGGCGATCGCTGATTTTGAAAATGCGAAGCTCATGAAGTCGGAAAAAGCGCCTGACAGCAATATCACAGGCACCCACGACAGAGGTCCGCTGGATAAGCAGGTGGCACTCATTCATGAGATCCAGCCGAATGCAAAGAAAGTCGGTATCATTTACAATTCCAGCGAAATCAACTCCGTCATTCAGGCAGATCGTCTGAAAAAGGCTTGCCAGCCGCTTGGCATCGAAGTCGTCGAGCTCACGGTGAACTCGGTGAATGATGTGCAGCAGGTGGCTGAGGGCTTCCTCGGAGGCAAGGTCGATGCGATCTTCGTTCCGACGGATAATATCATCGCATCGTCCATTCCGACACTGATGGCCGTCGCGAATAAGGAAAAGATCCCGGTCTATGGCGCAGAGGTGGGGCACGTGAAGTCTGGCGTCCTTGCTTCGGAATCCATCAGCTTCTATGATATCGGTCACAGAGCTGGCGAGATGGCAGCAGAGATCCTGAAGGGCAATAAAAAGGTCAAGGATTTCCCTGTCGAAGGCGCTGACAAATCGAAACTTTACATCAATAAAGCAGAAATGGAAACGCTCGGCATCACCATCCCGCAGTCGGTTCTGGATCGTGCGGAAATGATGTAGTACAAAGCAGAAATTTGCTAGGAGATAGTGATTCTGTATGTTCCTGGCATAACAAGTAAGGTGTACAAAAGAGGAAGAGGTTACTTTTCCTTGTATAAAAGAGAAAGGAAAACCTCATTGGCTTCAAAACTGAAACAGCTGTGGTGGCTCATGCTCATTTTCGCCATCTGCAATATCGCGATGGCTATTCTCCTTTATAATGACAGACCGGTACCCGTGGATGAAAATCCGCCGGTCCCGATCGCCAGAAAGGAAGTCTATAGCATCGGTATCCTGCAGTCGGACGATCTGCCCGAGCAGGATAAGATGCTCCAAGGCGTCATGGCTTCTCTTGAAGCCGGCGGCTATCGGGATGGAAAGAATATGAAGCTCGAGATCGTCAAAGCAGCTGGCAGTGACCGCAAAGTGAAGAGCGCGGTGAATCAGTTCGTCCGCAGCAAGAAGGATCTCATCATCGCCATCGGCACGCCGTCAGCCAAAGCGGCCGCAAAGGTGACGAAGAGCATCCCGGTCGTCGGTGTCGGCGTTCTTTATTTCCAGAAGGACAAAGACTTCGAAGAGCATGAAAACTTCACCGGCATCAGCGACTATCCGCAGGTCGTGAATCAGGTGCGCATGGCGTCCCGCTTCATGAAGCTCGATCCGTTGGGCGTCATTTACAATCCCAAGGATGAGGGGGCTCTAAAGCAGGTCAAGATGCTTCGCGCCGTCGCAGAACAGAAGCAGCTGAAGCTGGTGGAAATCAAGTATAACGACAGCGAAAAAGCAGGGCCGCAGTTTGAAAAACTCATCTCTCAGGTCAAATGCGTCTATATGCCGGAAGATCCGATGGTTCTTGCACACTTTGATGAAATGGTGAAGATCGCCACAGACGCATGGGTGCCGATCATTGGCGAGCAGAAGGAAATGGTTTCCCGCGGAGCAGTCCTCTCCGTGTCTCCGTCCTATTACCGCATGGGATTCTCCGGCGGGCGTATGGCCTGCTGGCTTCTTGCGGGAGAAAAGATCCCGAAGGATATCCTCATCACCAAGCAACATGATCCGGATCTCGTCATCAATATGAGACAGGTGAATGCACTCAATATTCCACTTCCCGGTGACATCTGGCAGCGTGGCAGAAAGCTCTATCTCTACGACGGGCAGCCGGCGAGACCATAAAAAATAGGGAGTTAAGAATGAAGGTGGCGGCATCGCCGCATATATATGAGGCGATGCCCGAAGGTGCCATTTAAGGAAACACTGATTCAATCGTTGTAAGATTTCATTCTTGGATTTTTATACAGAGCAAGGAATCATCTGACGCGAATAGCGAGCTATTTAAGGAAGATGATGACGAAGCTATGTATAAAGATCCATATGAAATCTGATTCTGCGATTGAATCAGCGTTTCCTTAAGTCACTAGACACCAGTCACAAGTCACTTTTAATCCGTAGCATAGCAGAAAAGGAGCATTGAATTTACATGGCAGATTTAGCATTTTCCACCGTTGCCCAGGGGCTCATGTGGTCCATCCTGGCCATCGGCGTATTTCTTTCCTTCCGTGTACTGGATGTACCGGATATGACCTGCGAAGGCAGCTTCCCTCTGGGCGGTGCCATTGCAGCATCCATGATCGCAGCGGGCGCTTCGCCATGGCTTGCTATTGCAGCCGGTGCTTTCGGCGGTCTTCTGGCCGGTATCGTGACCGGCATTCTTTACACGAAGCTCAAGATCCCGGCCATTCTCGCGGGGATCTTGACCATGATCGCGCTCTACTCGTTGAACCTGCACGTCATGGGCAAAGCGAATATTTCTCTGCTTCGTGTGGACACCATTTTCTCGACCACGGCAAGCCTTCTGCACGTCAGCAACTCTGTCGCGGCCTTCCTCGTGCCGGCGGTGCTGCTTTTCCTCTGCAGCGCTTTCATTTACTGGTTCTTCGGTACGGAGCTCGGCATGTGCATCCGCGCGACCGGGTATAATACACAGATGGTTCGCGCGCAGGGTGTGAATACCGATACCATGATCATCATCGGCCTCTTCATTTCCAATGCTCTCATCGGCCTCTGCGGCGCCGTCGTTGCACAGAACAACGGCTTTGCTGACGTAGGCATGGGCATCGGCACCATCATCATCGGTCTCGCATCCGTCATCATCGGGGAAGTCATTCTCGGCGTAGACAGCTTCTCGGCTTCGCTTGCTGCCGTTATTCTCGGCTCCGTCATTTACCGCGTGGTCATCGCTGTCGTCCTCTACATGGGCATGCCGCCGAATGATCTGAAGCTCTTTACTGCTATTATTGTTGTTCTTGCACTGGCTGCGCCAATGATCAAAGGCAAAGTCAATGTCGGAAAGTGAGGCTGATCCCATGTTAAAAGTTACCAACATCAGCAAAACCTTCTTCAAGGGCACCAGCAATGAAAAGAAAGCATTAAATGGTCTGTCGCTCATTCTGAATGACGGTGATTTCTGTACCGTCATCGGCGGCAACGGCGCGGGCAAGAGTACGCTTCTCAATGCCATCGCCGGCGCGTACATTCCCGATGCAGGGACGATCGAGATCAATGGCACGGACGTCACCCGCGTCAGCGAATACAAAAGAGCGAAATATATCGGCCGCGTTTTTCAGGATCCGCTGAAAGGCACGGCGGCAGGCATGCAGGTCGAAGAGAACCTCCTGCTCGCTTCCCGCAGAGGAGAGAGCCGCCGCCTGAAATGGGCTTTTTCCGCAGGAGATCATGAGAAATACAGAGACATGGTGGCCCGTCTGGATCTCGGTCTGGAGGATCGCCTCGGCACCCGCATCGGACTTCTTTCCGGCGGCCAGCGTCAGGCGCTCACGCTGCTTATGGCGACCATGAAAAAGCCGGATATCCTTCTTCTCGATGAACCGACAGCGGCCCTTGACCCGAAGACAGCATCCAAGGTGCTGAAGATCACCGATGAGATCGTCACTAAACAGCATCTGACGACACTCATGATCACGCACAACATGAGAGACGCGCTGAAATACGGCAATCGTCTCATCATGATGAACAGCGGCCGCATCATCGCGGACTACACACCGGAAGAAAAGAAAAACCTCACCATCGAAGATCTGCTGAAGAAATTCGAAGAAACCAGCGGTACGGTCAGTGACCGCGTCGCTTTGGGATAATGTGAAAGCCTCTCTGCCATTGGTGCAGAGGGGCTTTTCGGGTTTAGTGTGACTAGTGACTGGTGACTGGAGACTAGGAGACATCAGACTCTCGTATCGTTATTTCGAGCGGAGCGAGAAATCTTTTTTGCAGACCGCTAAACGAAGTATGCGTGAAAGCAGAAATATGTAGCACCAAGGCGTCGTTTCCCTGCTGGTGCTTATGTGATATTGACAGCAGTGCAAGAAAGATCCCTCGGCTTCGCTTCCGATGACGATGGCGCGAAGCACTATCAAAATTCCGCGGCGCTTCCATATTTTTATGCGACGCACCACCATTTCTAATTTCTAATTTCTAATTTCTAATTTCTAATTTCTCATGCAATCGAGGCTTTCAAACGGAATCAAAGGGCAGCACGCCACAAGGGTTAAGTTTGAAAGCAGGGATTAGGGATTAGTGGCTAGGGATTGGGAGCCTCATGTGACTGGTAGCTAGTGACTGGTGACTACATACAACCCTCGAGCATCGCCATTATTTTTACTCGCGGCGCTTCTATTTTTTCATGCGCCGCACCAGCACTCCTAACTCCTAACTCCTAACTGGCGAACAAAGCTTTCATACACAATCAAGGGACGGCACGCCCAAGGGGCTAACCCTGAACCCTGAACCTGTAATTCCCCTTGCGCTTTCCTTGATTTCCATGTATAATAGTTAACGTTGTGAATACTGTATCCCAGTGGCACGTATCTCCGGCGGCGACTTAGATACAGCTCATGTATTATTTTAGGAGGCTATTATGCTTACAACCGAACTGAAGAAAGAAATCATCGAACAGTATGCCACCCATGAAGGTGACACCGGATCTCCGGAAGTTCAGATCGCTATCCTCACCAAGAGAATCGTTCTGCTCACCGAACATCTGAAATCCCACAAAAAGGATCATCATTCCCGTCGCGGACTGCTGAAAATGGTCGGCCAGAGAAGAAACATGCTCGACTACCTGCGTCGCAGCGATATCGAACGTTACAGAGCTCTCGGTGCAAAACTGGGCCTGCGTCTGAAATAATTAAAAATTTTTCCACTTATACAGACATAGATAATTCACAGGAAAGCAGTGGCCAATGCCGCTGCTTTTTTGTTGTTCTGGGATTTGTGGCTGGTGACTCGTATTGCGACTTGTCAACTTCTGGACTTAGTAAGACGTGAGAAGTGTGAAGTGGCGGAAAGGGGCACATTCATATAACGGCACAATTCACCATTATATAAAACAACTTGTTTGTTATTTATATAAAACTTCACGGCGCTTCCTAATTTTATGCGCCGTACCTTCACCCCTAACTCTTCACTCCTGTTATGAAGTGACTTTTGTCAATCGGGAATTTGCGCCCTCCACACTCGCTTCCTTCTATTTGACGGCATCTAAAAAGGGTCCTGGATTTAACAG
>OGRO01000208.1_pt1 | contig 59546 bp, 60 predicted proteins | sample 1553451 | NCBI WGS metagenome assembly OGRO01 (sample SAMEA2580021, study PRJEB22360) | human gut metagenome | reverse complement strand
TCAGTTCGTTTTCGGTTTCGATGATCTCACGCTGTAAGGCATCATACTGCTGCTGTGAAATTTCACCATTTGCAAGAGCAGTGTTTGCCTGTTCTGCCGCAGTTTTCAGTACTTCCAGCTTTTCTTTGGTGGCAGACACCGCATCTGCCAGCAGCTTGTGCTTCTGGGACAAGAGTTCGGTGTTGGTGGGGTCAAGTTTCAGCAGTTTCTGCACATCTTTCAGCTGTGTCTGTGTCCCCTTGATGTCCCGATTGACACCTTCCAGGGCTTTGGATAGCTTGGTGGTATCGCCGCCGATTTCTACGGTGATGCCTTTGATGCGGTTTGCCATGGGGGTCACCTGCCTTTTTCAAAAAATAGGTTGAATTTATCCTAACAATATGGTATAATAAGAGCAAGGAGGTGTTCGTATGATGATAGATACAAACACAATTATTTCTATGACAGAAGCAAATCAGAATTTTTCCATGGTAACAAGAATCGTAGACCGGTATGGAACGGCCGTTATTTTCAAAAATAATAAGCCCCGTTATGAAGTCAGAATGATTGAAGACACAGAAGAAGCGGAAACGGCATCGGATGAAGAAGTGCTTTCTGTTTCAAAAAAACTGATGAAACGCAACGCTGCTGTTTATGAGGAACTTGCCAAATGAAACGACTCACAAAGGAACAGGTAATGCTGCTTCACAAAGAACTGGTGAAGGAATCAGGCGGCTCAGCGGAAATTCGTGATGAAGGACTTCTGGATTCGGCATTGAATGCACCTTTCCAAACGTTTGATGATGCAGAATTATATCCGACAATCATAGAAAAAGCAGCTCGTCTTGGATACAGTTTGATAAAAAATCATGCGTTTGTAGATGGAAATAAAAGAATCGGCACGCATACAATGCTTGTATTTCTTTCTCTGAATCATATTGAAGTGGAATATGATGACGATGAATTGATTCAAATGATTCTCGGAATTGCAGCCGGTGAAATGGATGACCGACAATTGCAGGAATGGCTGTGGAAACACATCATATAGGTTAAAACGCATCAAAATCCTCCTGCGTTGCCAGAGAATCATACTTGAAATCGTCATTTTCTCGTTCGGTGAACATATCATTCACCAGACCAATGGTCAAAAAATCCAAATCGCCCATTGACAAACCAAGCTGAACGCACCGCAACAAAAATAGTGGTGTGGTCATCGGTCGGTCAATCGGGCGATGTTTTTTTTAGACTGGACCTGCGTTTCTACGTTCAAACCCCAGAGATCGATCAGCTGCGGCAAAATCTCATAGATGCTGAATGTGTTGAACTGTTCCAGAAAGTCGTCCGGATTATCAGGAACATTCTCCGGAGCAGCGTGTTTTGCCATGATATAGGCGATGTTCTCAAATACCTCAAGGCTTTCAATGTCCAGTGCGGAAGATTTCTCTGTATTTTCTCCCACAGACTTTTGCAGTGCTGCAAAGTCCTGATAAATATCTCTGCGAAATTTCAGACGATACAGCCTTGGAACTGCTGCACTTGCCTTAAACGGCACATCAATGCCATCAATGGTGATGTTCTTCTGAATTGCCATACTGCACTCTCCTTACGCTTTCACAGATGCTGCGGATGCCTTACCACTCTGTACAGCGGCAGCCAGATTGGGCATATATACCGCCTTATACCAATTCTCATAAACCTCGGCATCCGTTTTCTCACAGGTTTTAGTTTTTACCAAGCCACTGTTCAACGCCGTTGCGGTCAAAGATAGCGTTTCCGTTTTAACTTCCTTTTCGTCTTCAATCGTTGCGGATTCCGTGGCGGGACGAGAGGCAGAGCAGCAGAACAGACAGTGCCGAATTTTATTCTTATCGCCACTGAATTCAAACAGCAGTGCAAACTGGGATACTTCTGCGGTATTGGTTTCCGTGAGAACGCCCTTTTCATCCAGCTTCTCACCGAGAATGTCTGTCGCAAATTCAAGCGGAACCAATGCGATTTCAAGATCTCCAGTGTAACCAGAGTTATTGTTGATCACATAGTACACACCATCGTCAGCGTAAAAATTGGATGCTTCACCTTCTGCATCGATAGACAGCGACACTGCACCGGGAATGCGAACCGGCTTTGCAAAAGTCGGCACACCTTCTTCATCATAAGAGGTGATTTTTGCATAGTGAACTTTGTTCAGACCGAATTTTACCTTGTTTTTCTCCATTGCCATATAGATCAAACCTCCATCTCATAGAGTACTTCATACAATTCTTCCGAATCAATGAATAGTTCTGTTTTTGTGTAATAAATTTCATGCTGGGCAAGCACTGCCTCCACCTGTTCTTCCAGTTCCGGCTGCTTTCGGTTCGTGTACAATTCCACGTCCAGCTGTTTGAAACTGAAATATGCCAAATTGTCTGCCGAAAACGTATTTTCTCCGGGAGATAAGAACAGCAAAAAAGGCGGTGCGGGACTTTCGCCTTCTGCATAATGATGATAGGCAAAGGGCAGCCCCATTTCTTCCAGCATTTCAGCGATTTCTTCGTAAGTCATGACAACGCCTCCTCAATTAAATGCTCCAGCAACTGTACACCGTTTTCTTCCGCAGGAGCAATGTGCGGTTTTCCTGATACCCGACCGCCGCCACGTTTGGCATGACCTTTCTCCAAAAGATGTGCCAATCTGTAATGGTCTTTGGAATGTACCGTCATTTTCAGAGTATGGCTATTCTCTGAGGTTTTTGTAGCTTTCCAGCTTTTACCGTAAGCACCTGTATCTTTCGGCGCATTGGCGGAAATCTCTTTTTTCACAGAGGTTGCTGTCTTTTTGACCGCTTCTTTCATGGAATCGTTGGCAAGGCTGACGTATTCCTGCAATCCTGCCATGATGTCATCAGCAAGGCTGTCAATTGTACTCATCCGTGCATCCCGCCTTTCTCACTTCACATACAAGGGTGATGTAGCTGTTGTGAAGATAATCACGTTGCACGGATTTGATGTTGTAGGTAAGACCTCTAAACAGAATCCTATGCGTAGTCGAATTCAGCGACAGAATGAAAAGGCTCTGCCTGACCACGAATGACACGGACTGTATTTCTCTGGTGACTCCCGTATTCACTTGTTCGGCAGAGCTTTTCACGCTGACTTTCGCCCAGCAGGAGAAAACCTCGTCCCACTTGGAAGTATGGTTTCCGATTTCATCTACCACGGTGCGATGCTCCAGAATGGCGATACGCTGATTCAGTTTATCAAAATCCATTACACCACACCCTCTCGCTGTGCAAACAGAATGGAACGCAGGCTCATGGTTAAGGCGTGGTAGTCTGGTTTGGAGCGATTCTCGTATAAATATCCGAGAGCGAATAATACCGCTGTTCTCGTCACATCTTCAAAACAAGTGAATTTTTCCTCATCCATTCTGCCCACGTCCTTGACCAGTGATTTTGCCGTATCGAGCAGTTGGAGGATGAGCTTGTCATCCTCCTCATGGTCGACACGAAGATAATTTTTGGCTTCGTTCAGGGTAATCATGCTATCACGCCTTTTTGATTGTAAGAGTCTTTACGGCCTCGGGCAGAATCAGCTTGCCGTCCACACGCTGAGAAGCAAGGAAGCCGACCTGTCCGTTCATAGCGAAAAGCTCATTCAGACGCTTAAGAGAACGTCCCTGTCTGTCAGCCACCCAGTAATAGGAATAGTCGCCGAATGCAATTGCCTTTGCACCAGCCGCAATAGTCGGAGCATATACAGAGGTCACATAGGGGCGGTTCAGGATGGTGTCGGGAAGTCCTGCACTGACAGAAGGCTGCCAGATGAAATTGCCCGTATTATCCTTGATTTTACGGAGCGCCTTCACGGTCTGCTCATTCAGCACCCACACAGCTTTCTTGCGATACGGACTCTTGAGGGAGTAGAACAGCTCGATTACATCATCAAAAGTGATAGCTGCACCTGTTGTGGTCGCACCGTTTTCCGCACCGCCTGTCGCAGCAAAAATGCCGGTAGGCTTGCCCTTACCGTCACCGATGAGGAACGCTTCCTCTTCCTTTGTGCCGATTCTTCTTGCAAATTCCTTTGCAATGTAGGAAGGCAGGTCGAAAACAGAATCATTAAGAAGTTCCTCAGAAATCTTAATAGCAGTGCCGACCTTGTAAGCGGAGAGAGCAATCTGTCCGAAAGCGTCATCGGAGAGTGTATAAGCCTCTTCCTCCTCCATCCACGTTGCTTCGCCCTTCTGCGTAATAACGGGGATTTTACGGTCTCCACTTGATGTCTGAATCTTGGTAGCGAGTGGACGGAATACGTTTTCCTCCTCAAGTGCAGAAATGAGCTTCTTTTCGAACTCATCTGGCACAAGAAAGCCGCCCTCAGTATCTGTGCCGACCTGTAAATCATTTCTGACATCAATCCAGTTGCGGTTGCGGATATTATTCCAGAATGCAGCTGTGTATTCCGCAGATGCAGTGCCGGTCTTGGTCTGATTGTCGGGCGTTGCAGGAGTACCAAGAATCGGCTGTGATGTGGGCTTTCTCATCTCTGCGTCAATCTGTTCCTGCCGTTCCAAACGCTTGATTTCCTTGCCGAGGTTCACGACCTCGGCTTCCAGTGCGTCATAGGTTTTGCTGTCCTCCTCGGAAAGCACACCGCTTGCATTTCTCTTATTGTCGAGGAAATCACGAGCCGTGTCCCATGCCTTGGCTCTCTTTTTTCTCAGTTCCTGAATAGTCATATTATCATGCCTCCTAAAATTAATACTTTAAAAGTTCCAGTCTCTTATCGAGCTGGGCGATTGGTGTACCTGTTTGCGTTGCAGAAACCTTCTGCATAAAAGAAGCCGCTGTGCGGGCAGGTGTGTAGCTGAAGCTTACCATGTCCTTCGGCGGCTTTTTCTCTTTTTTATCGGGGTCATCCTCGTCATCATCTTCCTCATCGGGTGCTTCTTCAGAGGATTCCTCTTCTGTAGATTCTTCCTCTTCCTCTTCCGGTTCAGCCTGCGGCATCTTTTCCTTTGCAAACAGAATGCCGTCCACAAAGCCAAGCTGTAACGCCTTTTTCGCATTCAGCCAAGTCTCTTCCGACATCATTTTTGCAATTTTTGAACGGCTGAGATGGCATTTCTGCTCGTAGGCGTTGATGATGGATTCCTTGACCTCTTCGAGGATTTTGATTGCTTTTTCCATATCTGCCTTATTTCCGGAAGCAAAACACGCCGGATCATGCACCATGAGCATTCCGGTAGGACTGATAAATGTTTCATCACCTGACATTGCTACCACGGATGCAGCGGATGCGGCAAGTGCATCGATTTTCACTGTGATTTTGCCCTTATGGTTGCGAAGCATCGTGTAAATCTGACTCGCAGCAAACACGTCTCCGCCCGGGGAGCAGATCCAAACAGTCAAATCTCCGGGGTGCTGCTCCAGTTCCGATTTGAAGAGTCCGGGAGTGATTTCATCTCCGAGCCATGTTTCAGCACTGATAGGTCCCTCAAAATACAGTTCTGTTGCTCCTGTATCCTCGTTTTTCATCCAATTCCAGAATTTTTTCATTCTGCGTTATTCTCCTTTTTCTCGATATTTTTTGCATAAGCAGCCCCTGCCGACGAAAGGGGTGTCATACTGCCGTTAACCATGTAGGTAAAGCCTCCTTTTTCTGCGGGAATGAGGTTCATATCTTCAAGCTCTCTTACATCATTAGGACATAAGAAACCATTCTGAATACCAACACTGTAGCCCTGCATTCTGCTGGCATAGTCACCTCTGAGAAGTCCATCAACATTAAATTTGATAAAATACTTTCCTTTATCCAAATCCGACAGCAGAGCTTTCATCAGCGACTGCTCCCATCTCACAAGCCACGGTGACAGCGTATACATCACAAATTCCAGAGACATTTGTTCTATATTCGAAAACGTGGCGTGGTCAAGGTCGCCAATCATGTGAAGCGGTACTCTGTATAAACGGGCAATTTCCTCAATCTGAAACTTTCTGGTTTCAAGAAATTGTGCCTCGTTATTTGGAATAGAGATTGGCGTGTACTTCATTCCTTCTTCAAGCACACAAGTGCGGTGTGCATTTGAACCGGAATAAGCTCTCTGCCACGCTTCACGAACACGCTCCGGATTTTTGATTACTCCAGGATGTTCAAGCACAGCTGATGGTGAAGCACCATTTGCAAAGAAGGACGCCCCATAATCCTCGCAGGCAAGGGAAATGCCGATTGCATTTTTCGCCATGGCGATAGGAGAGTATCCCACCAATCCGTCAAAGCCAAGCCCAGGGATATGCAGAACCTGTTCCGCACGGAGCGTGATGTCGCCCTGTTCCTTGATATGAGGATTCGCCTCATCATATCGACTGTAAATGTAGATGAGATTGTTATGCTCATCACGGTCAACCTTTATTTTGTCAGGCATCAGAGGATATAGCCCCACCACATCACCACGTCCGTTGCGGATAATCTGTGCATAAGCATTGCCGTAAATCAGCAGGTGGGACATCAGCGTTTCACGGAAGATGAACGATGTCATTTCGGGGTTTGGCTGGTCATGGAGTAAAAAGTAAAGCGGGTGCATCGGCACTCGCTCTTTTCCGTTTTCGGTATATTGATATAAATGAAGTGGCAGCTGTGCGATAGCCTCCGACAGCACTCTTACGCAGGCATACACAACGGTATGCTGCATGGCACTGCGGTCATCCACACGCTTGCCGCTGTGCACTCGTCCGAAAAAGTAGGTGTAGGATGGGCTGTCGTAGCTGTTGGTAGGAGTGTCCCTTGAGTGGAACAGACGGCTGAAAATATTCATTGGAAATGCTCCTTTCAGAGGGTTGTTTTTTCGGGGCGGATGTGGTATAATGATAAAAAACTTAAATAGGGTGTGTTGATATGTCAACTCTTTATTTTGACCATAATATATATATTTATAGTCTTTCGAACGAAGAACTGTGTTCAAAACTTAAAGGATTGAACAAAGAGAAGTATATCTGTATTTATAGTCCTGCGCATATAGAAGAAATTTTCAAAGCTTCTTCAAAGAATGAGTCTTATGAGCCACGAAAGAATTTATTATCTATCATTAGTACGGTGACTTCTAACAAAGTAGCACTTCCGCAAAGTCCTCCAAATAAAGCAATTGAAATCAAAACTGAAAGTCCTTATATTTGTTATCGTAGAGTTGCTCAATTTGATACGACAAACAGGGTAGAAAGTGATAGTGTTGCAAAATTGAAAGTTGATCAGATGCATTATAAACCTTTAATGGAAGAAGATAAACATTATCGTAACATTTCTAACATATCACCCCTTGAAATTTTCGACCAGGATTTAGTTAAATCAAAAATTGATGAATTAAATCGAAACATTAAGAATGAAATTTGTAAATATAATTTCGAAAATATAATATTTTCTTTAATAGGAGTGCATAAAAATTTACCTGATGATTTTCGCTTTGAAAAGAATAGATATGATTTAATGATTAATGATCATACTCAGCTTGAATATACGATTGAAGTATTATTCCGCATATTGAATTACTGCGGTTATAATGCTGAAAAGAAGGAAAAAACAGCAATCTCTGGCACACATGATGTATCTCACGCTATATACGCAACGGCAGCGGATTACTTATTTACATCCGATAGGCATTTTGCATTTAAATGTGAAGCAGTGTATAATTATTTAGGCATTAAAACAAAAATAATATACTGCAATGTTCCTGACATTATCAGAAAAATTGAAGATATAGATAATGAACAATAATTTTATCTACAACACCAGCATCTCCCTCTCATCATAAACACTCACCCCAGAATTACCAAGTCCACAGCGAATCGCACGGTCAAGTGCCATAATCAGGGCAACTGCACCGTCAATCTTCTCTGTGGATTTTTCCTTATCGGGCTTGATATTTCCGGCAGGGTCACGCTTAATGAAAATATTATCCATCATCCACCGTAGCACAGGATGATCGCCGTGAGCAATTTTCTTTTCAAGGGTGAGTTTCATTAGTTCTTTGGTTGGTGGACTCATATCCTTGTAGCCCTGCCCGAACTGCACAAGAGTAAATCCAAGTTCCTCCAAATTCTGCGACATCTGCACCGCACCCCATCTATCAAAAGCAATCTCTTTGATGTGGAATTTCTGTCCCAGTTCATCAATGAAGTTTTCGATAAAACCATAGTGGACAACATTGCCCTCAGTAGTTTTCAGATAACCTTGCCGTTCCCATACATCATAGGGAACGTGGTCACGTCTTACACGAAGTGGCAATGTTTCTTCCGGCAACCAGAAGTAAGGCAAAATGTAATAGTGTTCATCTTCTTCCGTTGGTGGAAAGACAAGCACGAAAGCCGTAATATCTGTTGTACTGGAAAGGTCAAGCCCACCGTAGCAGATACGACCTGCAAGCATCTCTTCATCAAAAGCAATCTTGCATTTATCCCATTTATCCATCGGCATCCAGCGGACAGCCTGCTTTACCCACTGATTCAGTCGCAACTGACGGAAGGCGTTTTCTTCTCCCGGCGTTTCCTTTGCGGAATTGCAAGCAGCCACAACCTTGTCCATGCTGATGGTCTTGTCAAGGCTTGGGTTCGCCTTTTTCCAGACCTTCGGGTCAGTCCAGTCATCGGACTGCTCCGCACCATAAATGACAGGGTAGAAGGTAGGGTCGTGCTTTCTGCCTTCCAGAATATCCTTTGCCTTGGAATGTACCTCATAGCAGATGCTGTTGGTGTCCGTTCCTGCCGTGGTGATGAGAAAATACAATGGCTGCATACGGGCATCGCCGGAACCCTTTGTCATGACATCAAACAATTTTCGGTTCGACTGGGTATGCAATTCATCAAAGACAACTCCGTGAATGTTAAAGCCATGTTTGGAATAGGCTTCTGCCGAAAGCACCTGATAGAAGCTGTTGGTCGGGATGTACACGATACGCTTTTGTGAGGTCAGAATTTTCACTCGTTTGGAAAGGGCAGGACACATTCGCACCATATCCGCTGCTACGTCAAATACAATTGCAGCCTGTTGCCGGTCGGCAGCACAGCCATACACCTCCGCACGTTCTTCACCGTCACCGCAGGTGAGGAGTAATGCAACGGCAGCAGCAAGTTCTGATTTGCCGTTTTTCTTCGGCACTTCAATGTATGCCGTGTTAAATTGCCGATAGCCATTCGGTTTCAGAATACCGAACAAATCACGGATAATCTGCTCCTGCCAATCCAGCAATTCAAAGCTTTTTCCTGCCCATGTGCCTTTGGTATGACACAAGCACTGAATAAAATTGACGGCATAGTCTGCCGCCTTTTTGTTGTATGCGGAATCTTCCACCATGAATTTCGTCGGCGTATATTTCATCATCGGTTCACCGCCTTCCATAGGATATGAAAAAAGGCCTGCACAAGCAGACCTTGAAATATATTTGAAGCCCCCATGGAGCGATTTTTTAATCGGAGACCCATCTCCACGATACCCATATTACCATAGAAAAGCAACGAATTCAAGCGGTTTTGGGATAATATAGTACACAAAGATGGGCGGCATAATTTGTGTACATTATGCCGTCATATGAACGAGCAACAGCCTCGCAGGGCTGCTGTTTTTTAATTGTAGTCCCTTATCAGAATCGCCAATGCCATCTCCGTGTCGCTGTCGATTGCCTTGGTGTCCTCGCCACGGTCGTAGTTGTAAACCACCATGCCGTTTCGCTTGAGGGTAAGCTTGCTGATTCTGCCGTTCCCGATTCCGTAGTGGCTCGGCTCATCGTAGTGCTTCACCCAATAATGGAATACGCTGTTTCCGACTTTAATTGTACCTTCTGACCACATTTTCTTATGCTCCTTTTTCGAATTTCCCGAAGGCTACGTGCCTTTCGGTAGTATGTATGTTACCGCATTATCGGAGGATAGTCAACGGTATTTGGAATAATAAATGTGACAAATATCAGTGCAGAAAATTGTGTATTATGCGATGCTCGCACTTGCCCCAGAATCGCCCACAAGCCACCGTTTTCGGCATTGCGTTGTTTGTTGCAGCTCGGCTGAAATGCCCCACAAAGGCAACGTGGGCGAAGGTAGGAGCCTTTCGGCTCCGCCCTCGGGTGCTTGGGGAATTTATCTCCCCGTTCTACACTCCCATTCGAACTCGGCGTAGGCCTCGTAGTCCCTGTCAAAAGCCTCGTCGTCGTCAATGTAGTCATAATCGTAGCTGATTCCAACCACCTCCTCGAAGGTTGTGCCGTTTGCCGCGGCATCCTCTCTTGCAAGCTCCTCGGCGTGCTTTTCAATCCAAGCCTCGAAGTCCTCGTCCATGTCCTCGTTCTCGATTTCAAGCTCGTATTCGTACTCGCTGTCTGCCCAGGTGATTGTTGCCTTGGAAGTGTATTCTTCCTCGTCCCAATTGCTCTTTCTTGCCATCGCTCTTGCCTTTGCTACTCCGTAACTTACCATTTTTGTATCCTCCGTAATTTTTGTTTTTCCGTGGGGTTTTCTCCCTTTCGGTGATTACATATTACCGCATAGAGTGACTTATTGCAAGCGGCTAAAACTACAGAATATAGGGCAAAAATACACCTCTGGTATTGTGTATATTATGACAGACATAAGCCCCTTTGTCGGGGCTTGCAGTGGCGGGGGATAAGTTTACGGAGTGCCCCACAGAACGTCGTGTGGGGCAACGTCAAGGCTTACGGAGCGTCACGGAGGATAATCGGCAGCAGACCATTGGGCGTTGGGATAAAAAGCTGAGGCACCTAACCGGTGCCCGTCCCCTCTGTCACTTCGTGACATCTCCCCACACTGTAGGGAGTCACCCAGAAGTACTTTTTATATTTTTCCATGAGGTCATCGGGAAGGTCACAGAAATTTTCGCCCTCAATGCCGCAAAGGAAGAAGGTGCCCTTGATGATATCCCCACCGAGAATTCTGTTCCACTGCGTGTCGGATTCCAATTTTGCCTCCTCATCAGAAATCAGAGCCACCATATCCTCGAAGGGATAAATGGCTTCGATATAGCCACCCACCGTTTTCTGCAGGCTTTCAAGGCTGCTGTCGATTTCGGCTTCGTAGGGATGCTTGCCCGGTTCAACAATCAAAACTTTCATATTCGTTCTCCTCAGTATTTGTGGCAGGCAGCCCCGAAGGGCTGTGCTGCTGTTGCTTAGTTCAGGCTCATTCTGATGGCAGGTACAACCCTCAGCTTTCCGGTGGTGAAGTCGGTGTAGTTGGCATTCACCGTGGTCAAGCCGTTCGTGCAGAATCCGTACTTTTCAAATTCTGCAAGGGTCTGAATCAAACTGCTGAAGGTGCTTGAAATGGTAAATTCTGTGATGCCCTCTGCCTTAAGGAACTCGCTGATTGCTGCAATGTCATCCTCCCAGACTACCTCGGAGAAGTCGATCAGCTCGTTGCCGGTGTGCTTCTGCTGGCGGTAGGCTGTGAAAAGCGTAAGGTTTAGCTTGTGGGTTTTGAAGAACTCGTTATCCTCGTGCATTGCCTGTTCAAAAATTTTGATTTCTTTCATGGTGTTTTCCTCCGTATTTCGTTGTTTTCCGCCTTGCGGTAGTATGTATATTACCGCATTTTAAGGGGTAAGTCAACAATATTCAGCACAATAAATGTGACAAACATAACGGCGAAATCAGCCACGGTTTTGTGTACAATATGCCCTTGCACACGAGCCGTTTGTGGGGCTCGTGTGGGGCTTGTTTTCGATGGGGTTTGTTTTTCGAAGGTGCTTGAAACGCCCTAAGAAAGGCAACGTGGAGCGTTTTTCCGGCTTATTCTTCACCGAAGTGCCTGTGGATTACCTCCAGGATTTCATCCTGTTCAGCCTTGCCGATGCCAATTGAATCCAACGCTTCTCTGGTTCCACAATCCGGGCAGACGAAAGTGTCTGGGGAAAATCGGGAAAGTGCAGGTCTGCCGAAATATTCCTGTCCACACTTAGGGCAAAGAGCAGTTCTCTTTTCATCCGTTTTCATTATCTTGTACCTCCTTCGCTGACCGCAATTGCCTTCATCAGAAGTGCCGGCTTGAAACCGAAGTGACGGTAGCCCACAAGGCAGGTCTGCAAATAGGCTCTGCTGGGAATACCAAGCTTGCGTTCCTCGTGCATGATGTATACAAAAGCTTTCACGGTTTTTGTTTTGCCATTCTTCAGAATTTTCACAGGCAGTTCCATTTCCGTTTTGTAGTAGAAGTTCGGGCAGCCCTCGTAGGCATCAAGGTTTCTTTCATCACACTCCGAAACTTCCCAGACTGCAACCGGAACGGTCGAGCCTTCCTTTTTTTCGATGGTAAGGTACGAGCCTGTCATGCTGCCCTTGAAAAGCAGCTGGTAGTCGGGAATTTCAGCCGTGCCGAAAATCGTGGCATCGGGGCAGCGATAACGCATCTGCTGTACATTGAGGTTTGAGCCGTAGGCAAGGTAATATTTTTTCATGATAATTTCTTCCTTTCCGAAGGAAATACCCTTCTACCACCCAGAGCCGCCCGAAGGCGGCGAGTGGCAGGAGGCTATCTCCTTAGTTGCCAAATCTCCATGCGGCATTGCCGGAAAGGTTTCTTGTGAGGAAATCCCTCGCTGTCGAGAATTCTTCCCCAACCAATCCTAAGCGAATCAGCCATGTTCTCATTGCGAATTTCGGATTCTCCGTCTGCTGTGGCTTGGGGCTTGCCGTTCTGACCTCCTTTGCCATTTCGGAAAGGGCAAGGCATAGCTGAATCCAGCTTTTCAGCTGACCTGCGTGAAGGCCGTTCTTCTTTCCGTTGGCAGGCTTGTCGAAATTGAAAAGCCGAAACTCGATTGTGCCTTTTGTGAATACTGCGTGGTAATTCGTCATATGGTAGCGGCTTTCGTTGTAATGCTGGTTTCTGCCGTAGCTGCTGCCGTTGGATTCGTACCAGATATCCGCAAGCTGTGCCATGGTGGTGGGTTTCTTCTTGTTGAGCTGTTCAATGAACCTTGGGTTGACCGTTCTGCAGTATCTGCTGATTCTGCCTTGGTCGATTTTCAAGGCATCGGCAATTAGCTGCTCGTGGCTTGCCATGATGTTTGCAAGGTTTCTGAGGGTCTGCGGTGTGTGGCCGTTTGCACCGATGTGAATGTGTACTCCAGCCCCAACTCCTGCGTGGCTGATTGCCCCAGCCTTGCGAAGTTTTCTAACAAGCTCCTGCAGGGTTTCGATGTCGCTGTAGTGAAGAATCGGTGTAACCATTTCGCATTTTTCACTGTCGCATCCCGAAATGCTCACATCCTTCTGGAATTTCCATTCTCTCCCTTGTGCATCCCAAGCCGACCAGGTGCTGTAGCCGTTACGACCTGCTGTGTTTTGGTATCTGCCCGTTCCGAAGAACTCTGCTGCAAGCTTTGCGGCTCTGTTACGGGTGATGTTGTTCATTTCTACTTCAACCCCAATCGTCTGGTTTTTGAGGTTTTCAATCTGCTGTGCTGTTCTTGCGTTCATGGTGGTTTTCCTCCGTAAATTCGTTGTTTTCGTAGGGTTTGTTCCCTTTCGTTGTGTACCATATTACCGCATTACGGAGGATATAGCAATACGATTACCACACAATCTTTTCGGCTGTATTTCCGCGAATAATTGTGTAATATACAGTCTTGATTTACTTGCCATTGCATGGTAATATGGGTATCGTGGAGGTGTGACCTCGATTATCCGAGGCCCCAGGGGCTTTTGAAAAATCATCCACACCCTCAATCACAGAAAGGCTACTGCCGTTCTGCCATTTCACATGAATATTTCCGGCATCATCCACACACTGTACCGTTCCAATCGTACCCTCCGGCACGGGATAGGGGTCTTTCATATGGTGCAGGATAATTTTTGTGCCGGCAGGATATTTTTCTCGCAGAGCCGCAAGTACCTGTTTATTCGGAAACTGCATCATTTGCACCTCCATTCCTGAATGCCGAACTGCCCGACAGCTTTCTCAGAAGTACCTTTCTCACTGTCTTGAACTCCGTCCCGATAAATCCCAATCGGAGCAGAAAGCAGCGGAAGGTGTATTTTTCGTTGTCGCTGGTATCCGGCTTGTTGTTGATATGCTTCTGATTCTTCGCCATATCGCAGAGTGCCGAAATGAACTGGCTGTAGGCTTCAGCATCATGCTCCGTCTCCACCGTGAACCAAGGGAACTCCACCGTTTCCTTTTCAATGTTGTAGGCAAGGGAATCCGTACCGAGGGCGTGTTTAATAAGCGTACCCTTATTCTCCAGAATCCTGTCGAGGTTGGAAAAGACCGTTTCATCGAAGAAATCCAGCGGCATGGTGATGGTCAGCTCGTTTCGTTCTTCACCGATGGATTCCACTTCAAAGCCCTGTGCCTCCAGTTCCTTCAGAAGCTCCATTGCCTCATCACTGTAGCAGAGGGTCTCGACAAAATGCAGCGTACCGTCCTTGTCAAGCGTGTGCTGTCCGATTTTGTAAGCACAGGTCGGCATGAACTGATATTCGGGTGACTCCCCACAGTGTGGGGAGATGTCACGAAGTGACAGAGGGGACGGGCTCCCGTTGGGAGTTGCCCCCACAATCATGCCGATTGCCTGTGCCAGTCGCTTACGCTCTGTGCAGTTGAATTTGATTTCCATTGTATGACCTCCTTGTTTTTCGGTAGTCACATCTTACCGCATTCCGCACAGAAATTCAAGCCATTTCGGCGTAGAATAGATGTAGAATTATTCTCCGCTGTTTTGTGCATAATACGCTACTCCCGCAAGCACAAACCACCCGACAGGGAGCGAGATAGAATTGCCCCACAGCTTGTATGCCGCTGAATCAGAGTAGGGATTTTTAATCCATTTCAGTATCTGCTTATCCGTTTTTGGCTTTTTATCGGGAGAAAAAGCAAGGCGGTGGGTTTCAAACACATCACGCCAGAAAGCAATATCTTCATCGGTGGGATTCTCAATTCCCAGTCCATCACACCACCATGTCGGCATACCTTGGAGCAATGCACACTCCTGCGGAGTCAGACGACGAACAATATATTCCACACCATCAGCCATATCATTCACAACAGGCGGATCTTTGTAGTCGGTTGCAACAAGTGTGTTTGCAAGTTCCTTTTCAGCAATCGTGTGATAGGAATTTTTACTGGTTGAGTAGGTCGGATGTGCCACACCGCCTGCACCCGAGGCAACAAGGGTCGGTGAGGTTTCCTCCTCAATCTGAAAGCTGAACCGTGCGTTGTAACCCTGATTCATGGCAGGTCTGCCGATGCCGTAGGAAACGGCATGATTTTCGGTACAATTCAGCGTGTACATGGTTTCGCTTTCCTTGTACCCATCACCATGATGTGACGGTCTGCTGCCGTTGCCTTCAATTACAACCATACCGCCCTGATTCTTGCAGGGTGACTGATTGCTGGTGTCAATGGTTCTGGAGGTATCCGCTTCATAAAATCCGCTGTTGGGATTGTCCGACAGCATGGAATTGCTGTGCTTGGAGCAGATGCCGTAGGCTTTCGGAACGAAAAGTGTCTGGTCGTTATTGCAAGACAGCGTTGCTGATTTATTTTCTTGAATCAACGCTCCACGTCCGCCGTTCCCATGACCACACCTTATCTTCAGCGTTGCTGGGACTACACCTGCACGAAGCGTTGGCGACTTTTCTTCCTCATAGCCGATGCCGTGAGCTTTTGCCGAATGCTCGGTACAAAATCCAGCTGATTCAACCACAAACGGCTGATTGTTTCCGCCTGTTCCGTAGGTTGCGGAAACTGTCTGGGAAACTTCAAGAGGACCTCTGTATCTGGTATCTTGAGAGTGATTTTCAAACATCAGGCTTTTGCCTGCTGCTCCAACGCAATTCTCAACACCTCCGGCAGAGCCTTGCCACGCTCGGAAGCCCTCCGCAGAATACCCAGACACGCCTTCGGACTCAAATAATATTTTTTCGGCACATTGACCTGCAAAATCTGCGACAAGGTAGATACGCATTCTTCTCTGGGGAATGGACCAATGCTGACTGTCGAATGTTCGCCAGGCGACAGAATAATCATCTCCCATGATGCTTCCTGCTTTTTCCCACTTTTTCGGTTTAGGAACAGATACACCTGCGTCTTTGATCTTGCAGAATTCTTCGAGGACGCAGCGGAAGTCCTCGCCGTTGTTGCTGCTGTAGGCGCCAGCAACGTTTTCCCACACAGCGAATCTTGGATATTTGCCATCGGTTGCACACCTCATTTCTTTTATGATTCTGATTGCTTGAAAAAACAGCCCTGAACGTTCCGCATGAATACCAGCTCGTTTCCCGGCAACCGAGAGATCGGTACACGGTGAGCCAAAGGTGATAATGTCCACAGGCTCGATTTCAGCACCGTTGATTTTATTAACATCACCGTAATGCTTGACAAACGGCAGTCGTGTTCTGGTAACGGCTATCGGGAAAGGTTCCACTTCCGAAAGCCACACTGGTTTGATGCCGGAGAGCAGTCCTGCCATCTCGAATGTTCCCGAACCGGAGAAGAGACTGCCGAGGGTAAGGGTTTTATTCATTTGCGTTCACCAGCCTTTCTTTCAGGGCAGTAAAAAACGCCTTGTTTCTGATGGGGAGTCCTTGGGCAAGGCACTCCTTCTCAAAAGCAAAGCGTATTTCAAGTTCATCTACGGAATAGTCGGAGCGGTATTTTCTCCACGTCATCGACTCATATTTTTTCAGCTTTTCCCACAATTCCGGGAAATGTTCCCACAAGGCACGAAGCTCATCCAACGGCTGCAGAGGACACAGCCAACAGGATACACGCCTGAAATGCTGATACAGCCCATTCCAATCAAAGCCACGGTCACGGCAGTACTGCAGGCAGTCGGATTCGGTCATGCCCCATTCTGACAACGGATGCACACATTCCGTGCGTTGATTGTTTTTCCGTTCCAGTCGGTACCCCTCATCGGCAGCAAGCCCGACATACTGGTGCAGCGTGTATTTCTTTCTCAGTTCTCTCAGATATTTCTCTCGAGGAGCGTCTTTCAGGCGATTGGTACACCACCGCATTTTCGGACCCATCCAGCCGAAGCCGTTATAGTCACCGCCGAACTGCTTTCGGAATTTTTCAGGATCACCACGCTTGATTGGTGCGTGGCAGAAGTAATACTCGAAGTCATGTTCCGCCTTGATTCGGGTAATCGGTCTGCCGATGTACTGCTCCACCTTGTCGATGTGGTCGTACATCGCAGGAAATTCCAGTCCCGTGTCCACAAAAAGAATCATATCCACAGGCCACTTTTCCTCAAGCAGCCGAAGGAGCATGGCTGTGGAGTCCTTGCCGCCGGAGAAACTGACTATCCAGAAGTCAGGTTTCATCATTCAGCAGTTCAACCTCCTTCACCAGTTCCGCATAAGAATATCTCTTGCCATCACGCTCTACAAATACACCCTCCGCATCACCTGTGTCCTCCACATAGCGACGGAGGATAACGGAAGCATACTTTTCGTCAAGCTCCATCATGTAGCAGATTCGGTTCATCTGCTCACACGCCATAAGCGTCGAGCCACTACCGCCGAAGGTGTCGATGACCACACCGTTCTCCTGTGTGGAGTTGCCGATGGGATAACCAAGCAGGTCGAGCGGCTTACTCGTCGGATGATTTGCGTTTCGTTTCGGCTTATCGAAGTTCCAGATGGTGGTCTGCTTACGGTCGGAATACCACTTGTGCTTGCCGTTCTGCATGAAGCCGTACAGCACAGGTTCATGCTGCCACTGATAATCGGAGCGACCAAGGACAAGACTGTCCTTCACCCAGATACAGCAGCCGGCAAGGTGAAAGCCTGCATCCACAAAAGCTCTGCGGAAGTTCAGTCCCTCCGTATCAGCATGGAACACATACGCCGCACCGCCTTTTTCAAGGTGTGCCGCCATGCACTGAAATGCAGAAAGCAGGAAGTTGTAGAAATCATCATTCTTCATGCTGTCGTTCTGAATGGTGAGTCCGCTGCCGGACTTGAAAGCCACATTATACGGCGGGTCTGTCAGAATAAGATTTGCCTTCACATTTCCCATCAGCGTGTTCACATCATCGGAGGAGGTAGCATCACCGCACATGAGCCTGTGCCTGCCGACCGTCCACACATCTCCACGCTGTACAAATGCCGCCTTTTCGAGTGCGGTAGTCAGGTCAAAGTCATCATCCTTCGCATCGCTGTCCGTTCCGTCGCTGAACAGGTCGGCGATTTCCTTTTCATCGAAGCCGGTAAGCTCTGTATCAAAACCGAGGTTCTTCAGTTCTTCGATTTCAACGGCGAGCAAGGACTCGTCCCATCCTGCGTCCAATGCCATGCGATTGTCCGCTAAAATATAGGCCTTCTTCTGTGCCTCCGTGAGGTAGTCCACAAATACACACGGCACTTCGTCAATGCCTTCTTCCTTTGCCGCCATCAGACGTCCGTGACCTGCAATGACATTGAAGTCCTTGTCAATGATGATGGGATTGATAAACCCGAACTCACGGAGAGAGGAACGCAGCTTTGTAATCTGCTCCTTACTGTGGGTTCGGGCGTTATTCACATATGGGATAAGCTTGCTGACATTCACAAGCTGAAAATCCGTTGTTGTTTTCATCGATGCTGCCTCCTTTGAATTCGCTGCAGACCACGGCGGGCTTCATGTACATTTCCCTTGACCGCCTGTCCCTTGATTGTTCTGTACTGCTGTTTGGTAAGCATAGGTCTGCTTGACTTCAATTCTTTCCAGAAAGATACATCTGCTGCTGATTTCATATTGCTTTCTCCTTGTTTTGGACATAAAAAATACCACACGGTTGTATGGCTATCATTGCTTCTATTTTGTATGGTTCACATTTTCTTTCAACCTGCCGTTTTATCCATTCGGGTGGTTCAGGAACATCATTCAGCTCTCCGGCAAACTCGCCGAAAATAATCGGTGCAGCCCAATTGTACATCTGGGCACATTCGATAGGGTCTTTAGAACTGCCTAACATGATGCGTCTGTCGTTGAGTCCAATACGTGCCTTATATCGACCACTTGATTTATCAAAGGTAATCCCACGCAGCTTAGTAGCAGAACTCCGTATTATGCTTGAATTCATAGAATTTTGCTGTGCAGTTACAAGACGAAGATTACATTTGCGGCAGTCACTTCTGTTACGGTTGATGTGGTCTATATGGAATTTTTTATTCGGTGTAACATTCATGATGAAATTATGGAGTCGGATTGTGTCCATTCCTGGCTTTGTATAGATTATATAACCGTCTTTTCCCATATGCCAGAATATTTCTGATACACGCTGTATGTCGTCGGTGTCAATGATGAATTGTTCTCCATTTGGAAGAGTGCCATAGGCACAGTTATCTTTGATCCGAAAGTGGTAATCGGGCTTGCATTTCCGGCAACGACCGCCTTTTCTCAATTTTATTTCAGAAGAATTTTTTTCTGTGAGATTATCGCAAAGTAAGCATCTGCAATTATATACATTTTGCTTTTTTACATTGTCGAAGCGTATTGAAACAACTTCCCAATTGTTTACAATCTCGCCAACAGCAATTTTGGGAGAACGATGCGGTCTGTTTTTCTTGTAGCAATCAGGGCAGCAAGGCATTGTTTTTAGAAGCGAAGCACGGCTGCTGATGTATTTTTTGCCACAGTCACATCTGACAAGATACTGAAGATGTCCGAATTTGCCCCTACCATACTCGCCGAGTATAAGAAGGCTTCCAAGTTTATCACCATTGCTGATTTTAATCTTTTGAGGTTTTGCCATATACTCTCACTTTCTGCTGCGGAGCAACTGCTCCATCATATCCATTTCGCCTGTGAGATTTACCTCTTCCGAACAGTTCTCACGGACAATCTGGTAAATCTGTGACCATATCTGCTGTGCCTGCTTCATAAAGCTCTGACTCATTGCAACAAACGGACTTTGAATTGCCGAGCTTGTGACCGTTGGGTGTTTACCCAGTAAACCGTAAAGACTGAGTGCCTCCTCGCATTGCATCCATCGTGCTACGCTCATGGCATATTGCTCAATCATTGCGGGAGATACAAGGCGTTCACATTTGAAGCCTTTCAGCCATAGCCATGTGTCCTTGTAAATTTTATCCGCGCCCAGAGGCTTGCCGTTCTTCTGCTTTGCAGAAAGGATTTCATTCGGTGGCGGCATATCTTCACCGAGCAAGTCGGGCAGGTCGTCTGGAACCTTGATTTGTGTCAAAGCTCTGCCGCCGGGATTGCCTTCCGCAATCTTATCTGCCAGTGCTTTTCTCGGACGTCCTGCACCCGGTCTTGCACCGCCTCTGTTTGTTCCGTCTCGCGCCATGTTTTCCCTCCTAAAAAATTCAAATAAAATCAAAAAAGGCATAAAAAAATCCCGACTTGTGAAAGTCAGGAAAGCCCCAAAAGTACGATATTCTTTGATTTTGTCCATATACCGCCTTAGAATATGCTGAAAATCTGCGTGGCGCTGCCCACCGGTATTCTCCTGATTCCCCTGTAGGGATAAATTGCCCCCCGGTGGCTATTTATAGCCATAAATCGGATTCTTATCCTCAGTCCATGTCTTTTTATCGTGACATTTTTTGCATAGAGCCTGATAATTATTCTCATCCCACATCAGCTGCCGGTTTCCTCGATGGGGCTGAATGTGATCGACCACCGTTGCCTTCACATACCGTCCGTCAGCCATACACCGTACACACAACGGATGCTTACGGAGATATGCAGCTCGCACCTTACGCCAACGATTATTGTAACCTCTGCTTTCTGCCGAAGGTCTGTCGGGGTGAAGAGATTTATGTTTCTCGCAATACTTACCCTCAGTCAGATTGGGACAGCCGGGGTGACTGCATGGTTTCTTACTCTTCCTCGGCATAGCCGTCATACTCCTCACAGCATTCGGTCATTTCAACATGAATCTTTTTCAGTGCCTTGCGATGCTGCTCTTTAACCCACTGGGTCGTATCATGTAGCTCATCGGCAATTGCAGCCCACGTTGCTGCATAGAAATAACGCAGTCGGAGAATTTCACGCTGGTCGGCATTGTTGTTCTCCATAATGATTTCTTCAAGATTACGTTTCATTCGGATAGATTCCAAAAGGTCTGCACGAGCATCTGTGAGAATTCCTTGTACTTCCTCATCATTGAATTCGGCGGACAGTTCTTTCCAGTCACGATAAATAACAATCTGCTCTTTAATACGACTGTTCAGACTGATACCGTTTCTCAATACTTTCTTTGCAAGCATAATAATTCTCCTTTGGCTATAAAAATAGCCTCCGCAGGATTTCTCCCACAAAGGCTGATTCACTTTATCTTACTTTCCTACTTTACAGTATATCACATATTGGAACTCTCATCAAGTCCCACATAGTCCCACGAAGTCCCAAATTTTATAATCGACAGTGCCTCTTGATGAAGCCGATAGGCACTTGATTTGCTATATCCCATTTCACTGAAAATAACTTTCCAAGCCTTAAATTCCACATATCGTTTTGTAAGTAAATCACGCATATCTGAATTATCAAGTTTGCTGATATTGTTATTGACTTCTGCAATCATCGAATCCAATTTTGTACGGAAAACGAATATCTCTTCCTCCAAAGATATGATTTTAGCAACACCGGTTTCAATTTCATTTGGTGTTGGAGATACGGCTTTAGGCATATCTGAAAAATCAGGCGATTGTGGAACAGATAACTTCTGCCTAAGAGCATCGGCTTCTTTTTGTTTTCTATCGATTCTTCTCAGAAGAATTTTGGCTTGTTTCATGTATTCTTTCGCCGTCATACCACCATCTCCTTCAGTGCTGCTTTCACATTCTCCACAGACCGAACCACCGCAGCTTTTCCACCACATTTCTGTATTTTGTTGATAACCGATTCCTGCAAAGCCGTAGTTTTGCCTGTTTCTGTCTTGACCTCAAAAGCCACGAATTTTCCACGGTAGCAGCAGATAATATCGGGAATCCCTGCCGTTCCGTACATACCGCCATGCTCTTTCCAGCAGAAGCACTCCGGCACAGTTTTCAGATATTTCAAAATCGCCCTTACAATATCTGATTCTTTCAATTTTTTCACCTCTTACTTCTTTACTAATTTTACAAGTAAATTACTATTATAATCATAAAAAACAAGAAAATAGCTATATGTATATAATAGTAAATATAAAAAGGATTACAGAAATCTCACGTAAAGCCTGTAAATGCTGTCAGAAAACAGCGCAGACTATCCCGTGGCTTGATTTTTGTCATTTTAAAATCTCCGCAAAATGGATTCCTCTCCACGTACGTCGTTTTCCGAGTTTGTCAGCAGCCCTTACAACAGTTGGATAATTGGCTTCAAGTTCGTTGTTGAAGTTCTGTTGGCTGAACGGCGTCAGACCACAGCTGTCACAGTATGACTTGTATCGCTCAAAGAATTCGACCCTGCCGATCTCTGCATCCATTTTCAATTCGCAGCAATCCCTGACAAAAGCAAGCACACTGTTGCTGTCCTCACGATATTTCTGCAATTCTTCACGATTGGCTTTTGTTTCGGAGAATTGAAAATGATTGTTCATCAGACGATGCAAACCTTCCAGTGCAAACAAGAATATGCCGTCCGCTTCGCATCGAAACTTTTCTAAAAGTTCGGGATCACGCTTATCCTCCGGCACTGAATGATTGAACCGCACAATAATGAGCCTTCGGTAAAATCCCTCCGATTTATCACCATAGTTTTTCGGGATACTGTTGCAAGAAAACAGCAGTCTCGCATAAGGCTGAAAGGAAAACGGATTCTTGTTTTTCTTCTCTACCGTCAGATAATCTTCACCGACCAAAGCCTTGAAAATACCGTTGTCCTCGATGCCTTTGGTCGGCAGTTCCGCACAGATATTTGCCCATTTTCCAAAAAGCTCCGCTGTCTTGAAACGGTCACTGAGTGCCTGCCATGCCACATTGGACACGTTTTCTTTTCCAAGCAGCAGTTCATTCAGAACACGCAGAAGCACGGATTTTCCTGCACCGCCTTTTCCGACTATGATAAAACATTTCTGTGCATGATTTACGGGAATCAGAAAATACCCCAACATTTCCTGAATCAGTGCTATCTGGTCATCTTCCAGCGATTCATGCAGAAATTTCATAAATCTCGGACACTTTGAACCGGGCGTATATCTAACGTTCAGCTGCACCGTTGACAGATATTTTGACGTATGCTCGGTGCGTACATTGTCAAGCACATTGTAAAGCCCGTTCTGCACATTGATGATGTACGGATTCGGATTAAGCTCTCGGATATCCTTCTGCACCTGCATTTTCCATTGACCTTCAGTATCATTTATCTGAGAGAGCTTGGTGTATCTTGTCATCATTTTCTCACGAACCATATTTCTTGCGGTCAACTCCGTAATACCACGAAACACGCCGTTTTCATAGCAGTAATACTGTTCCGCCGCATAAAATACAGGCGTATTCTGCGTCATATATTCCGCAAGAACGCCGGGCAGGAATTTCGCCCCACGTTCCGTCATTTCATACCAGTCGGGAATATCCATACCCGACTGATGCTTTTTCGTTTCCGATTTGCTCAGAAACGTCTTGTAAAGTTCCTTTTGCAGCGATATGAGAGGCTTGATATCCGCATTCTTAAATCCGAAATATTGCTTCAAATCATAATTGATGATAGATTCTGCAGTCACGCTGTCCACATTGTAAAGATAATCGGATACAAAGTTTCTTGCGGTTTGCAGATCCTCTACGACCGCATTCTGAATCTGCTGCTGACGCAGAATAACACGGATTCCGTTTATTGTGAGGGGCTGAAAACACAGTGCCGCAGGGGATTTGCATTTACATTTTCCATCTTTTAATTTCGGACACTGAAAGCCTTTTTCAACAATTGTACGACAGGTCATAGGCTTCGTTCCGCTGCTGAGAAAATGTTGTATTTTCTTCTGCGTTTCTTCAAAGGAATAGTTCGGATACGGTTTGGAATATTGATGTATGACTTCTGCACCGCCGTCAAATACGCTTAAATTTGAGATCATTGCATACCAGTCATGCTCCGGCAGTGATGCTGCGTTATCACGGCAATATTTGATAAAATCACACTCCGCCTCTACAATGTGAATACCTTTTTGTTCACCGTGCAGTTCTTCTTTCGGTGTTTCCGATTTCACATTGGGCAGAACCTCTGCAAGCTGCTCTTGTGTATACCTTCGCTCTGGATGAAACGAAATACACTCCACAAGAACAGGTTCTTTCTTGCAGTGATAAAATCCCGGCAGACGCATGACTCGGCTCTCGTTGACGCAGGCAAGATCACCGCCGAAATGATGTACAAGAGCTTTCTGAATCGGGCGGAATTTCGCTACTTTTGCATCCTTGACAAACCAGTAAGTATGCAGAGATTTTCTCGTTCTGATAATCATAGACGGCGGCAGAGGAAATGCATCTATCAAAGATTGCTGTTCCTCGAAAGTCTTATCGTCCATTTCCACAAACTGTGCATTGATGCGGGTAATGCTGTCATCGGTCTGACCGCCGGAGTTCACCACGAAAAAGATACCGTGATTCTTTTTGTTATGTTCCCTTAAAGTTGATTCCACAGCAAAGAACTTTCCTGCTTCCACGGACAGCTTTGCACCTGTAAATATACCCTCTTTTCTGTCGTCAAAAACACGCAGATTCACCGTATCATCGGGATTAAACATAACGTTTATGACATCCTGTGCCGATATATTCATAAGACTTCCTCCATTTTTTCCGTGAAATAACGAATCGGCATATGCCTGCGTTTCGCCCACTTTATCTCCTGTGCCATACCATCGGACGCAATACATATTTATTAATCACAGTACAAGCGAGTTATTTTTTATATATCTTCCAATTTTATCAAGTCATTTCTCTTTTAATGCCTTGGACTTCTTTGGAAAATTCTTGCACTTAACCAATCCAGATCGAAATGAAGATAACGGATATCTGGGAGATTTTTCTCGTTTCTTAAGTACACAAAGCGTTTTCTCTATTGAAGAGTTCAAGCGGTTCATTTGCAGTCAAGATAATTTTGCAGCTTCACAATTTCAAAGAATGGATCGGCAGAGTGGATTTATTACGCCGAATCGCATCGAGTATAATGAACACTATCAAAAAAGTGTGGATGGGAATACATCTGCAAATAGTAAAAATCCATTGCCAAATGGCTATATAGGGAATGAAGGCACAATATCCTTAAACCAAGGGAATTCTTTTGCAAATGATTTTAATATGCCGGTCGGATATAATCCAGCGTGTGATATGGAGACAACTTCTTTGATGCAGTCCTCTCCAAGCGAAATGGGAACTACTGTATTGAATCAAAACCAAATGGGATATTTTCAACAGCAGCATTTTCCATATTTGATTCGCTGTTCTACAGGTGAACGAATTGAGGTAAATAAGCCTGCCTTTCGATTGGGGAAGGAAAGCCGATATGTCGATTACTTTGTTTCCAATAATGATACCGTCAGCAGAAGTCATGCAGACATCATTACTAGGAATGGACATTATTATGCGATGGATTTGCATACGACTAATTATACATATATCAACGGCACGATGCTGCCGGATCGTACAGAAGTCGAAATTTTTGATGGAAATATTCTGAAGCTGGCAAATGAGGAATTTGAATTCCATGTGCAGTAAGAGATGGGGTGGATGAGATGCGATATCAGATTACAGCGGATTCGGATGTTGGAATTGTTAAGAAAACCAATCAGGACAGTCTATGTGTATTTCATGCGAATTCGACACAAGGCGAAGTGGTGATGGCAATCGTGTGCGATGGCATGGGCGGATATGTAAAAGGGGAGCTTGCCAGTGCAACTGTAATTCGTGCATTTGAAAACTGGTTTCGTACAGAGTTACAATATGAACTTGTCTCGCCGGATTTTAAGGTTATTGCAGCAAAATGGGAGCTTCTGCTCAAAGAGCTAAATCTCAAGATTATGGAATATGGCAAACAGTATCAGGTTAGTTTGGGAACAACCTTTACTGGTGTTCTAATCATAGACACACAGTATCTTGTAGTTCATGTAGGCGATTCCAGATTATATCACATTGCAGAAAATCTGATACAGCTGACAGAAGATCATACAGTAGTCGCTCAGAAAATCCGCAGAGGAGAAATCACACCGGAACAAGCGGAAATGGATGTGCAAAGAAATGTTTTAACACAATGCATTGGAGCTTCTACAGAGATTCTTCCGCAAGTTCTGTTCGGTAATGTAAGATCAGGCGTTTATATGTTATGCTCCGATGGATTTCGCCATCAGATTTCTGGACAGGAAATTCAGATGGCGTTTCAAAAAGATGCAATGTCTACACAAAGGCAGATGCATGAGCAGGCACAGTGCATGATAAACATTGTCAAGCAGCGGCAGGAACGGGATAATATCTCTGTTATATTGATTCGAGTTGCCTGATTTTATGGAAAAAGGGGGGAAGTACTTTGATTAAAATCCATGATGTGATAAATGGCAAGTATGAGATTCTGAAGGAAATCGGACATGGCGGTATGTCCACGGTTTATTTGGCAATGGACAAAAATTTGAATAAGCAGTGGGCAGTGAAAGAAATCCGAAAGAATGGCAATGATGCAAATGATTTGTCAGTGGTAAATAGTTTACAGGCGGAAGCGGATCTCATGAAAAAGCTGGATCATCCGGCTTTGCCGAGAATTGTAGATATCATCAATGATGCAGAAACAATCTGCATTATCATGGATTATATCGAAGGCGAAACCCTAGAGAAAATTATTTCCGAGTATGGGGCACAGCCGGAAGAAACCGTAATTGGTTGGGCGATGCAGCTTTGTGATGCATTGCAATACTTACATTCTCAGAAACCGCCGATTATTTATCGGGATATGAAACCGGCAAATGTGATGCTGAATCCGGAAGGGAATTTGAAGGTAATCGATTTTGGAATTGCCAGAGAATATAAAGAAAAAAGTCTTGCTGATACAACTACATTGGGAACTAGAGGGTATTGTCCGCCGGAGCAATATGGAAAGCAGACAGATGCTCGTTCCGATATCTATGCATTGGGCATGACGATGCATCATCTTCTGACCGGACAAGATCCCCGTTTGCCGGGATATGAGTATGCTTCTATTCGACAGTATCGGTCGGAACTCTCCGGCAGCTTGGAACGTATCGTTGATAAGTGCGTGGCAATTGATCCGGAAAACCGGTATCAAAGCTGCTCTGAGCTGATGTATGCATTACAAAACCGAGAACACGACGAGGAACAGTATATCAAGAAACAGAAGCGAAAGCTGTATTCTTTTATTGCAGCATCTGCTATGACGATTTTATTTGCGACATCCGGCATAGCATTACATTTTGTAGCATCCGGAATGAACCGCAATGATTATGAAAAATTGATTGGAGTATCGGAATCAACTTCTTATGCAGAGAAAATCGATAACTACGAGCAAGCAATTTCGATTTATCCCAATGATACCAGAGCTTACTTAAAATTACTGGAAGCCTATGAGCAGGAAGGTGTATTTGGAAAAGAACAGAATGATGAGTTTTTAGCTCTATATAATGCAAACCGAGAAGGGGTTACAACCGGAAGCAATGATTGTTCGGAGCTGAATTATAAAATCGGCATGATGTATTTTAATTATTATGTTTCAGAAAACGGAGAGGTACAGTTCTCAGAGCGAGTACAAAAAGCATATCCGTTTTTCAAGGAAAATTATGAGAATGCTTCTGGCAACTTCTCAGAGAAGAAAATTTCCGATTGCTATTATCAAATCTGTTTGTTCTATAAGACATATATTTTGAACAATATCAATGTAGAGGAGGCTTCCAAATCCGATTATGAAACGCTGCTTGATACGATTGATGTTGCCTTGACAGAAGTGGCGGATGCCGGTGCATATGATCAGCTTACGCTATATAACGGTGTGGTTATGCTGTTGTATGATCAGCGAGCGAATTTGAAAAGTGCAAATCTGGAGCAAGAACGGGTTTTAACATTATTAGATGATGTTTATGAAAGGGCAAAAAACCTTTCTGTCAATAAAGAGCAATCTAAGAATTTGCAGGAAGAGATACTGGGGTGTTATGAAGAGTATCGGAATGCAATCGAGCGTACATATTCCAATACAGAAATAAAGACCGGAACGACGTCAGAAGCGGAGGGATGAATCGATGGCAGATCTCATTGAAAAATTGTCAATCATAGCATTTGTCGCTGCCGGATGTTGTCTCTTGCTGACGATTTTAATTTGGTTTCGGTTTCGGATTTTATCTGTTATCAATGACTTGTCCGGTAAGACGGCGAAAAGAGCCATTGCACAGATTCGAGAGAACAATCTCCGGACAGGCAATAAAGCATATCATCCGGGCATTGTAAACTTGAATCGAGGTCCTTTGACAACACCAATGCCGGAAGTGTCAGCAACTCCAACGGAAAAATTACCGGACGATCAAGTTGGAAAGCCGGTTCCGGAAACAATTTTATATCAAGAGGCAGGAAAGACGCAGATTCTGCTTGCATCAGAGGCAGAAAGAGGAACGACAGTATTAAATCAGGACGTAAACAATATCGCAGATACTTCGGAAAGACCGAAGGTGGAATTAACCATATTAGAGCAGGTTGTGATGATTCATACAAACGAGGTGATTCCATGAAGGTGAATGCAACAAGTCTGACTCTGCAAATCCGGATTATCATAGGATGCTTGCTTGCATCTTCAGCGTGTATTCTATTAGTTCCGGTCGCACACAACCAAAAAGGATTAACAATGCTTTGTTCCAGCTTATTCTGGGGCTTCATGCTGATTGGGGACGGGCTGTTTTGGAGAATCTATCACGTCCGAAAGAAGCAAATTCGCAAGCTAGGCAAGCATCGAATCGGAATTCTTGCATTTTTCCAAAATCCGATGGCAAAGTGTGCAGATTGCTTGTTCTTTGCAGGAATGATATTGCTGCTAATCTCCATGAAAGCGGCGTTCTTGCAGGGATACATACAGTTTATTTTATGCTGTTTGGTGTTGTTTTCGTTTCATATGCACTGCATTCTGAACGGGAACGTATACCGATATATTTTATTGGAAACGGGGAGAGAGCGTAAATGAGACAATCAAAAAAATTATGGAGAAAAGCTGCAGCTTTAGTTTGTTCCTTTGCGTTGCTGATGGGAAGCAGTTTACAGGCTATGCCGACGATGGTAATATCAGCTACAGATGGTGAATCATCGACTTCCGAAGATAGTGGTTCTATGGAAGATGAGAATTCTAATGCAGCAGAAGATAGTTCTTTTGATGAAAACGCGGATTCGGAAGACTCACAGCCTGAGACGGAAGGATTAAGCGGACAGGTAATAGATGAGGATGGGAATCCGGTAGCTAATGCTACTGTTTCATGCGGAGAAATTGAAGCAACCACTGGTTTGGATGGAAGTTATACATTAAGCGGTTTGCCTAAACAAGATTCTTATTCGATTACTGTAAATCGTGGCGATGGGTACAAGGAAGAAACTTTTGATGATGTTAGTAAAGATAATGGGGATATCACAGTTTCTACCTATTACACTGTTACCATGAACGTTGAAGGCTATAAATTCTATTATTATGATCAGAGCGAAGGCGTTGAGAAGGAAGCAAAACTAAGTTTTCCTTGGAAAAAGGATGAGAAATTATATTTTCGTGTCACAAGCGATCAAGGTGTAGAATTAGGTTTTGGAGAAACGGTCTCTGATACAAATGGTATCACTTACACGGATACGGTTGAATTCAAAGGAACTGATAAAAAATATTACGAGTTAACAATAAATGGCGATGTAGGAATAGGAATCACCAATGATGCAACAGAATCAAAATTTTCTATTACAGATGACTATGAACAGAGCAAAGTGATTGGTTGCGAAGGCATACCAGCTTCTGCTATCAATTTGTATTATGCCAATTATGCACATTTTGAAGGAACACCTGCTAAATCGGAAGATTTGCAAGCCACTGTAAATAAGTATAAAGATCAGGCAGAGTATGCTGGCGTTGTTGGAATTATTGATAAAGCCGACTTTGAAAACAACGGCTTGAAAGTCACAGAAAACGGAACATATTATTTTTGCTTTGAAGATGCAGAAGGAAATTTGTCAGAATTAACTTCTTGCATAGTTGATAAAGTAGATGCAACTGCTCCTACTGTAGCAATTGACTCGATTGTCGTTGTAAATGACGGCGAATCCACGAAATCTACGATAAAAGCAACCGTAACAGATTCAACTGACAAAAATGGTGACAATGGAAATGTGATAGGAGAGGTATATCTTTCGAGTGATAAAAATGGCGAGAAAAAAATAGCAGGTGCTACGCTAAACGGTGATACCTATGAGATTTCCTTCGATGGAGATGTTACCAGTGACAGCTATTATATTGTTGCTTCAGATAACACAGTAACAGCTGATGGGAAGGGGAATGAAACAATTGAATCTGTAGATGGATTCACGATGAAGGTTTCTTATGCGGATACGAGAGCATCGAGTCAATCAATTCATGTAACTGTCAATGATCCGTGTGATGTGGTCTACCAAGTAAAAGGTGAAGAAAAAAGTGCCAACCTTATAGGCGATGGCTATACGATTGAAGCTGATAAGAATGAAACTTATACGATTATTGCAAGGAAAGACAAAAATGAAATTGCACGAGCCGTTGTTAAACTTAGTGCGTTAGATGATGCATCACCGACTTTGATCATATCTGATGAGTATCAAAATGAAAATAGAAGTTGGAAGAATAGCGAATACGAAATTGTTGGCAGCGTTAATGATAATGATTCACTGGACTATATAACAGTGTATTATACCATTGGCGATGAAGATGAAACTAATAAGAAGAAAGCGAAATTTAGCTCGGCAAATGGAGAATTTGCGATAAAAGTTCCAACTGAAAGCGGAGAATTTGATGGAGTTTATCATGTTTGGGCTGAAGATGGATTTAATTCTTCAGATAAGATTACTTGCAATGTAAGAATTGACAAAACGGAACCAGATTTTAAGGCAACACTTACTAATTATGTTTATGAAAGTGATACGATTGGATCTATTATAAATGTAATGTCATTTGACCTGTTTTTCAAAGATAAAATTACAATTGATGTTTCGGCATCGGATGATAAGGGAAAGCAGCACAGCGGAATTTCAAAAATTGAATATCAGTTAGTTGAGGCAAGCGATGAAGCTGCATTTGAAAACGCAGCATTTGATGAAAACAGCTGGAAACTTGCGGATGGTTATGAAGCAGGTGATACCGAAACAAAAATATCGATAGACATTCCAGCATCAGATTATACAAGCGGATTTTCCGGAAAAATCCTTGTAAAGGTGACAGATCAAGCAGGAAATTACAAATATGCTGTCTGCGATTGTGATACAGAAAAAGAAACTGAAAATGCTCATTTTGTTGTACTAGATAAGGCTTATCCTGAAAAGCCGACTTTGGATACTGGTGGCTATAACAGTGAATGGACAAACAAAAATGTAACCATTAAGTTATCTGGTGGTGAGACCGTATCCGGTATTAATCGCTATGAATATAAAATTGATGACGGTGATTGGATACCAATGAAAAATGATAGTGAGAACAGTGCAGTTACCAAAAACAACCTTACCATCACCAAAGACACCAACGCCACCTACTATTTCCGGGCGGTTTCCAATACAGGCGTTGAAGGAAAAGCTGCATCAATTCTTGTAACCGTTCAAAAAACAAAGCCTAAGAATGTAGAGGTTTCTTATCCAAGTCCAAACGGAAAGAATGACTGGTATACCAGCATTCCAACAGTTACAATTCCGGCAGCAAAGAAACTGAGCGAAAATTCTGCTCCGGTGAAAACCTACTATTCTTTCTGGAATACGCAGACTGGCGAAACAGAACCGATAGATGGAACGGAATTGACGGAAACGCAGTATCCGGTAATTTCCGGAGATGGTAAGTATCAATTGAAAGTCTGGACAAAAGATGAAGCCGGAAATATTTGCGAGGATACCTGGCAAGAGGAGTTCAAGGTAGATACTACAGCTCCGGAATTGGAAAATCTGTACCTGACAACTGCTGATGTGGATGGAGCAGTTGGAATTTTGGCACAAGATCAAAATTCACTGGTTTATCGGTATATTTATCAAAATGCGGTGAACATCCAGATATCATTCAATTGCGATATCAGCGGGCAGAGCAAGATAGAGTATCAGTTTACTAGCAGCTTTGCTTATGATAATGCAAAGTGGAATGAATATAATGCAAAAACCGGTTTGACTGTGAACCCGAACAAGAAATTTATCTTGGCGGTACATGCAACAGACCAGGCTGGTAATCAGACTATTGTTTATTCGGATGGTATTATCGTAGATAATGAAGCGCCGGTCGGTGAAGGACTTGCACCGGAAATTACTATCACGCCGGATTCTCCAAATGCAAACGGCTACCATAATGGGGATGTTGGCGTAGCAATTTTTGTGCAGGATCCGCCATATGAGGATGCTGCATATAATGCGAACGGTATCTACTCCGGTTTATCTTCTGTTCTGTATCGAGTGATTACGGATGGTGTTGTTACACAGGAAGAAACACTGTTTCATGCTGGGGAAGATCCAACAGATGCGGATTTGCAGTCGAGTTTTTCAACTAATATTGTAGTAAGCAGTGCGCTCAATAACAGCAATAACGTGATTGTTGAAGTTGTAGCGGTTGACCGTGCCGGAAACGAACGCATTACGCAAACAGGAGAAGGTACTATCCAAATTGATACGACTGCTCCGACAATTCGGATTAGTTATGACAACAATAGCCCGGATTCTTCCAATATCACCTATTTTAAGGAAGCCAGAACGGCAACAATTGAAGTGACAGAGCGAAATTTCAATCCGGATGATGTGCGTTTGACTTTGACAAATACAGATGGAACGATTCCAACGATTTCCGGTTGGTCTGTATCCGGCGGTTCCGGAAACGGAGATGATACCGTTTATACGGCAACACTGACTTACAGTGCAGACGGTGATTATACCTTTGACATTGCCTATACGGATTTGGCGGACAATCCTTGTACAGAAATCAACTATGTATCCGGTACGGCAGCTCCGCAGGAGTTTACCATTGACCGGACAGTTCCGGTAATCAATGTCTCTTATGATAATAACAGTGCTTCAAATAGCAAATATTTCTCAAAAGCAAGAGTGGCAACGGTTGTCATTAACGAACACAACTTTGATTCGTCCCGTGTGAAGATTATAGCCACTGCTTCTAAGGAAGGAAAGAGCATCACCATTCCTTCCTCCAATATTTCTTGGTCTGGCAGCGGAGATAATCATACGGCTACCATCAATTACAAAGAAGATGGCGACTATACTTTTGATATTCAGTTTACCGACATGGCAGGCAATGAGAGTGAAGATGCCAACTATGGCTCTTCTGTTGCCGGAAAAGACTTCGTTGTTGATACCACAATTGAAAAGCCAACGGTTACGCTCAACGATAAGGACGGAAACGGTAAGGCATTCAAGGACGATTTGAAGCTTGCCATCAGCTTCGGCGACATCAATTATGATAGCTATGAAGTGAAGCTTCTTCGGACTCGAAAGGGCATTAAGAATGAAGATGTAACCAGCAAGTTTATCAAAAATTTGACGGTAAACGGTTCTTTCGGAGAAGGTACATTTGATACTTTCCAGAAGATGCAGGAGAATGATGGCATCTACACATTAACTGTAACGATAAAGGATAAAGCCGGAAATGCAAAAACCACAGAAGTGAAGTTTACTATCAATCGTTTTGGATCGGTTTATGAGTATAGTGATTATCTGACAGAATTGATTACAGACGGCGGAGCTTATGTTCAGGCTCTGGATGATGATCTTGCGATTACAGAGTATAATGCCGACCGATTGGTGAAGGACTCTTTGGAAATTGTGATTACCAAAGACGGTAAACCGCTTGAAAATGTTGATTGCGAAGTAACGCCGGTGATCAATGATCAGGTTTCTACCGGAAGCAGTGGATGGTATCAGTATGACTATACTATCAGCAAGGACAATTTTGCAGAGGACGGCGTTTACAAGATGGTGGTGTCTTCCAAGGATGAAGCCGGGAATACACCGGAGAATGCAAATTATGAGGATCAATCGATTCTGTTCCATGTGGATTCTACTGCTCCGGAACTGACTAGTGTAACCGGATTGGAGAAAGCCGTTATCAATGCACAGGCAGTATCTGTAGGCTATGATGTCTATGATACCATCGGCTTGAAGTCTGTTACAATTTATGTGGATGGAGCTGAAGTCGATCAAATTACAGATTTCACGGCAGATGCCAATAACTATGACGGAACGTTTAATATGAACGAAAGCAAAAAAGCCCAATCTGTACGGCTCGTTGTAGAAGACCGTGCCGGAAATATTACCGATACCGATGCGGAAGGATTCACCAGTGCATATCCGTTTGAACGGGCTGTCACGATTTCCACCAATTTGTTTGTACGGTGGTATGCAAATCAGCCTCTATTCTGGGGTAGCATTGGCGGCGTAGCGGTTGTCGGTGTGGGAATTGGCTTCTTGATTTTCTTCTTGAAAAAGAGAAAGAAATCAGAACCGGTTGGAAATGTAAAATAAAAAATTTAGATGAACGTGTCCCGTAATTGGGAAGATTGCGGGTTCACGATTCATCACAAATGGCAGCTGTGTGCTTTGGAAGAGCAGTTGCTATTTGCGGTGAATCGTAAAAGAGAAGGTGAAAAAGATGAATACTTTGATAGAAAGCGGCATTCTCTTGGAAAAGAGATTTAACGAGAATTTTCTCTATATCTTAAATGACAGTAATGATTTTTTTGCTACAGGATATCGGATGATGCAGAACCAAAACAATATGAGTTTTGTTCGCTGCATGAAGCTCCTATATAACGGAAAGCTTGCTTTATATTATGATACAAGTGCCTATCGTACATTGGAGAATTTATTACCCAGTTTGAATAGCAGCAGTTTTTTGAATTTGGTCTCCAATCTGCTACGAAGTGTGCTTGAAGTGAAAAACAATGGGCTTCTTTCTTGTCAGAATATCGATCTTGCATTTGAAAAGATTTATGTGAATGGAAGTAATCTGACGGTGTGTTTGATTTATATTCCATGTCAAAAGCATTTGTTTGCAGATTATGCAGGATTTGATATGCAGCTGCGAACCAGTTTGACAGAAGCGATTCATCGATATCCGGCATTGCAATCGCCGGCTACCGCTTCTCTGGAACGAAATTTATCTGATCCCTCTTTGTCTCTATCTTCTCTTTCCGGATATGTTCGAGGAAGTGGAGGAACTCCACCGGTTTCAGAATCCAATATACCTTCAAGAAGAGTAGAGAATCCGATACAGCAGCTTCGTTTGATTGCTCTTCGTACGCCAACACAGTTTGAATTGGTGGTGGATCGGGATGAATATATCATCGGGAGAAAAGCAGATGCTGTACATGGTGTGATTCCGTTTAATGGAGCGATTGGGAGAGTACATTGCAAGATTACACGTAGCGGATTCGGATATCGGATTGAGGATTTGGGCAGTGCCAATGGAACTTACGTCAATCGGCAAAGATTGCTGCCGCACAAACCGGTAGCGATTAAGAATGGCGATTTGATACGACTGGCAAATAGCGATTTTCAAGTATTGATTCAGTAGGAAGGTGAGAGAAAGTGGGAAAACCGAGAGTGGTGATTGCAGATGCAGAAGAAGCGTATCTGGCAGCGCTTCAGCAGAAATTTATCGAAACTTTCTTTGATCGGATTGATTTGGAGATTATTACAGAGAAACCGTATTTTGATTTCTTATTTTCCGCACCGCAGAAAATGGACATCCTAGTTGTGAGCGAAGAATTCTATTCAACTTCCCTGCAGCGCCACAATATCGGAAAAGTGTTTCTGATGACAGAACAGCCGGATCGGGAGAATACCTCGGATTTGACTGTGACAAGTATTTTCAAGTACACCAATATCAAAGAAGTGTTTAATGAGATTATTGGCTCCAGTGCAGAGACTCTTCAGATACAAACACAGATTCCAAAAGAAACACAAGTGATTTTGATTTATTCTGCAGGTGGCGGAGCTAGAAAAACAACAGTTGCCCTAGGTGTTGCAGCTTGTCTTGCAAAAGCACATAAGAGAATATTGTATTTGAATGCGGAGTACATTCAAAATTTCCAGTACTTTCTAAAACGGAAAAATACAATTGCAAATAATCTGATTCCGGCTTTTCAAGTTGGAAATGAGGCTTTGACAGAGCAGCTAAAAAAAGTCATACAAAAGGAACTCTTCGATTATTTGCCGCCGTTTCAAACTGCAATCAGTTCCTATAGTTTGAATTTTGGCATTTACGCATTTCTAATCGAGCAGATGAAAAAGAAAAATGAATATGATTTTATCCTTGTAGATACAGATGCCGCTTTCAGTGATGAAAAAGCCAACTTGATGGATCATGCAGATAAAGTTTATATTCTGCTTCGGCAGGATGCGTATTCTGTTTATCAGACCGATTGTATGTTGAAAAATATCAATTATTCAGATGGCGACAAGTTTTTGTTTTTCTGTAATGCGTTCCAAGAAGAATATGAAAATGCTCTTCTGAATCCGAATTCTCACCCCACTTTTATGGTGAATGAATATATTCGATGGATTCCGGAATGTGAAAAGAGAAGTCCGGAGGAACTTGCAGAGATTGATGGATTACAAAAAATAGCGTACTCTTTATTATAAGGAAATGGGGAACTGTGATGCAGGAAAAAGCAATTGTAAGTGTGCGGATTTTTCCGAGAAAACAGAGTTATGACATCGAAATACCGCTGGATATTTCCGCAAATGATTTGGTGCTTGCCTTAAATCAGGCGTTTCATCTTGAAATTGATACCGATAATATTCTAAATTGTTACTTGAAGGCAGAAAGTCCGACAGCTTTACTTCGTGGAAATAAACTGCTGCGGGATTATGGGATTCGCAATGGCAGCATCATTAACATTACAGAGTGAGGAAGGAGAGAATACGAAATGGAACAGCGATATAAGCTGACGATATTCTCAAAAAATATCTATCAGGAAATAGAACTTCTGTCGGATACGAAACAGTTGAGACTTGGTACAACGCTGTCCTGCGATGTTCGCCTTCGGAGAGAACTCTTTTTTGAAGAATTTGAAATTGAATTGGTGAAGAACAATGAAGTTTGGAACATTCAGGCGACGGAAAATATCTATCTGAACTTCGGCGGGAATCGAAAAATCTGGACAAAGCCGTTGGAACATGGTGAACAGTTTGAAGTACGTTACAATCAATCGGATGCCGTTTTGTTTAGCGGACGTTTCTTTGTAGACTTTGATTACGAAACCAAACAGTATAATCGTGTAATTGATCTTTCTAATCTGTCTGCCCTCACAATTGGAACAGAACCAACTGCTCAGCTGCAGCTGCAAAGCGAGTATGTTTATGATGATCATGTTACCATTCGGAAAAATGGTGATCAGCTTTTTCTATGTGATATTCGATCACAATACGGTGTGTATCAAAATGGAAAACAAGTGGAATCCGACACAGAACTAAAAAGTTATGATTTTTTTTCAATTGCGAATTTCAGCTTTTATTATCGAGATGGCAGACTTTATACAGACCGCAGCAGCAAGATTGTATTTCATGGTGTGCAGTTTGCAGACTTTGTGGAAGGGAATGGAGCATTACAGTATCCGCAGTTCCACCGGAATACACGGATTCAAATTAAGCAGAATGAAGAGGAGATTCCGCTTCTTGCTCCAAAGGAAAAACCGCAAAAGCCAAAGAGCAACTGGGTTTTGAAGTTATTACCGGCTTTGTCTATGATTGCTTTGACAGTCGTGCTGCGTGGTATGATGGGAAGCACGAATATGTCTTTTGTTTTATTTAGTGTTTGCTCAATGTCTGTCGGTGCATTTGTCTCTGTTTTCACCATTATCAACGATAAGAAAGAGTATCGAGAGAAATTGGCAAAGAGAGATACCGGGTATCGTGCCTATATTGCAAAGAAGCAGACGGAAATCGAAGAAATTCGTGCAGAAGAAACCACTGCAATGGAGCAGATTTATTACCCTTATACGCAAACTTCTGCTTTTGTTCGCAACTTTACCGGCGATTTATATGACCGGACACCGGAAGATGAGGATTTTTTAGATATTCGAGTTGGAACAGGGGCAATTGATGCAATTCGGAAGATTGAATACAAGAAGCAGGAAACTTATGAGTCGGATGAGGACGAGCTAGTAGATCTTCCGATGCAATTGTCGGATTCGCTAAAGCAATTGCAGGCAGCACCGGTCGTATTACACGGAAAAGAAGCCAATGTTATCGGTATTGTGGGAACAGCAGAAGCACAGTATGAAATGATGAAGATTCTCTTTTTTGATTTGTGCGTGCGGCAGTACTATCATGACGTAAATGTATTCCTTTTTGTCCCTTCTGAGGAGATTCGGAAATACGAGTGGGTGAAATGGTTTCGTCACTTGGAGAATGACCAGATTGGATGCAGAAATATCATTTGCGATGAGGAGAGCAAAAATGCTATTTTGGAATATTTATATGCAGAGTTAAGCCGCCGAAAGGAGAGTAAAGACAAGGAGCATCTGCCGCATCTGGTGATTTTCAGCATGAAGGATTACGGAATCCATCAGCATCCGGTTTCCAAATACATCGAAAAGGCATCAGAACTAGGTTGTACATTCCTGTTCTTTGAAACGCATAAGGAGTATATTCCGGTTGGCTGTTCGCAACTCTTGCTGTTAGATTCCGGAAATACCGGGAGAATCTTATTGACAGAAGACAAAGAGAAAGTCACTGCATTTTCCTATATGCCAATTGCAGATCAAGAAATGTTTGCACTTTCTCATCGGCTTGCACCGGTTTACTGCGAAGAAATCAGTCTGGAAGCATCTTTGACGAAGAATATTACCCTGTATCAGCTTTTGGGAATTTTCTCAGAAAAAGACTTGGACTTGAGACAACGTTGGGCAAGTTCTGACGTAACGAAATCTATGGCAGCTCCTTTGGGTGTTCGTGCCGGAAATGAGATTGTCTATTTGGATATCCACGATGGAGATAAGCACCATGGACCGCACGGATTGGTAGCCGGTACAACCGGTTCCGGTAAAAGTGAAATCCTCATGACTTATATTCTGTCCATGATTACACTTTATAGCCCTTATGACGTTGCGTTTGTCATTATCGATTTCAAAGGCGGCGGTATGGGAAATCAGTTTAAGGATTTACCGCATACGCTTGGTGTGATTACGGATATTGATGGAAAAGAAATCAATCGATCTTTGGTTTCCATTCAAGCAGAGTTGGAACGCCGAAAGAAGCTTTTCAAAGATGCAGATGTGGATCATATTGATAAGTATATCAAGCTGTGGAAATCAAAAAAAATAAAAACACCGCTTCCGCATCTGATTATTATTGTGGATGAGTTTGCGGAATTGAAAGCACAGTTTCCAGATTTCATGGAGCAATTGAAAAGTGCTGCCAGAATCGGACGTACACTGGGTGTTCACTTGATTCTTGCAACGCAGAAACCGCAGGGTCAAGTCGATCCGCAGATTGACAGTAACTCGAAATTCCGTTTGTGTTTGAAAGTACAAACGCCGGAAGATAGCCGAGAAGTCATTAAAACACCTCTGGCGGCTGAAATTCGAGAAGCCGGTCGAGCGTATCTCTTGGTGGGCAATAACGAAGTCTTTGAGCTGTTTCAATCGGCATACAGCGGTGCTTCTGCAGAAATGGATGCAAGTGACCAACAAAAGGAATTTTCTGTTTCTGTTGTAGATTTTGCCGGAAGGCGGAAAAAAATTTACGAGAGAAAGCATCAGAAGAAAATGCAGAACGGGAAAGAGCAAAAAACGATTTCTCAAAAAGAAGCGATTGTTGGACTTGTAAATCAGTATTTTGCAAGCAATCATTTTAAGAAACTGAGCAATATTTGCCAGCCAAGTTTGCTGAAAGAAATTCCATATACATCCAGCAAGAAAGCAGATGAAATCGGCATTTATGCGGATTTGGGTATCTTTGATGACCCTGCACAGCAGCGGCAGGATGTCTATACTGTAAATATGGCATTGCATCATATGCTGATTATCGGCTCCTTGCAAACCGGAAAGACAAATATTTTGCAGCTGATTGTTCGCAGCCTTACCGAGAAATACACGCCGGAGGAAGTAAATATTTATGTGATCGATTATGCTTCGATGATTTTGACGAATTATCAATCTCTGGCACACGTAGGCGGTGTTGTTGTACCAAGACAAAATGAAAGACTGAACAATCTGTTCAAGCTTTTGAATGGAGAGATTTCTAAAAGAAATCAGAAGTTCCAAACTGCCGGAGTAAGTTCCTATACAGCGTACAAGGAAGCCGGAAATACGGATATGCCTTTGATTTTGCTTCTCATTGACAACCTATCTTCTCTGAGAGAGTTGGATTTGAATGACAATCCGGTTCTATACACGATTTTGCGGGAAGGGCTTTCTGTTGGAATCAGCGTTGTTGCTGCAAACGGAAATGTGAAATTGGAAAACAAATATCTTTCCATGTTCAGCTGCAAAATTGGGTTGCATCACAATGATGGTGATGTTTATGGCACATTATTTGGAACGTACAAGCTGACCGTAGATGCGATTCCAGGGCGTTGTCTTGTAGAAGTGGATCGAAAAAATTTGGATTGTCAGATTTATCAGAGCTTTGAAGGGGAAAGAGAAAAAGATCGTGTGAATGCGATGAAAGCATTCATATCCGGAGTCAATGCAAAATATCCGGATTGCAAGGCAGCATTGATTCCGGAAATTCCGAAGCTGTTGACGGAAAACGAGCTGTACAAGCAGTATCCTGCCTTTTTCTCGGATGGTCATATGATTCTGGGATTTGATTATGACACGATGCTGCCAATTCCATTCAATCTGGTTGGAATGAATCTGATTCTTGCCGGAACACCACAATCTGGAAAACGGAATTTTGTACGGTATATGTTGTCATGTCTTCATAGGACAATGGAAACCTCACCGGTCGAAATTGTGATATTTGATAAGGCATCAGAAAAGCGTTTAGAGTCTGAAGCAACTGCCTATGCAGACCATGTACGGTATGAGCTAAGTTCTGTAAACATGGCAGTAATTTGCAAAGAGTGGAAAGCAAAGCTGGAAGAGAGAAAACAGCGTGTCATTGCAAACCAAGGAAATTTGGATGTATTAAAAGAGGAGCCTTTGCTCTTGATGCTTTGTGAGGATTCCGGAAAAGAAGTTATGAACGCTTTTGATGAAGCTCTGTTGGATCTTTCTGCGTATAAATTTACATTTATCGCATCTAATGTGGAGAACGAGGATATTACGCCTTTCCGATCTCCAAAGTTATATAAGGTAAAAAGTGCAGGAGCACATTTCCTCTGGTTTGGCTCTTATGCGGCAAGCAATATTGCAGATGGATTCACAAAGGTTTCTATCGCAGAAAAAAGAGGTCGTCTTGGTGTAGAAGTAAATCCCGGAGATGCATTTTATGTAGAACCTAGCAATCAAACAAAGGTTTACCGTATCAAGACACCGAAACATTAATTTTTGTTGTGAACAGCACGAAAGTGCGTTTACATAGTAGGAGCTGCTCTTTGTGAGCAGCAAGGCAAGCGTGTGATGATGAGAGGAGGTGAGAATGATGGCAATGACGAGTAATGATACCGCAGTAATGCACAGTACTGCTTCTACTTTCAAGTCAAACGGTGAAGCATTTACAAGTGAAGCAAGTGCAATTAAAAGTACGCTGGATGCGATTGTTGAAGCTCTCAATACAGTTTCTTCAAGCTTTAATACGCACAATGAAAATGTAAATTCCTATGCTTCTGCCCTTTCTACTGCAACTACATCCATGGAAAGTGTATGGGAAAGCGGAGCGGCTACAGCATTCCAAGGTAGTTTTACAGAATTCAATAAGGCTATGGTTACCTTAGGGGAAGCCTTGTCAAATATCTCTTCGGATTTCGCAAAGATTAATGAGGATATCAATAATATTGTGAATAATGATATTTTGACAACTGTAAATGCAAGTGCAGAACGCTGCGTTGGAGATGCTGACAATCTCGACAAGTATGCAACAGCAGAGGAAGAGAACATCGCTGCTATGGCATCCGCATACGGCGGCTAAGTAAAGGATTATTTCTCAAACGTACAATTTACAGCGGAGGCGGAAGGCGAACTGTCGTTCGTCTCTGTTGTAAATGTATGTTTTGAGCACTTCTTTGAATGGGAGTGCTCAAAAGATACATGAAGCAAACAAGAGTAGTTACAAGGAGATGGTATTATGGCAAGAGCAAGTGTAGATGTCCAGACAGATATCAATAATACTCAAAAAAACATATCGGATCTGGATGACCAAATCAATTCGTGTAATGCTGAGATACAAAATCTTGAAACAAGGATTGCGGAGCTTGAAAATGAAAAAAATATTATGAATGATTCCTGCCAGGTGATAACTGATTTGCAAAATTCTTTGATTTCTGATATTGAAAACTTAGAACCAAGTAGTGTTTGTATTCAGGAAATACGGTCTACGTCTACGGTTTCTTCAGAAATTAACAGTAAGTGTGCATCGGCTTTGAAAACGGCAGAAATTGTAGTTCTGAAGATCGATATGCAAATAAAAAATGCAAAAAAGGAATACGATGAATGGTCTGACTTGTCCTCGAAGTGCCAGCAGCAAAAGAGCAATTGCGAGTCAAAGTTGACTACTTTGAACACGGAATTTACGCAAGCACAGGAGGAAGAAGCATTAGCTGCGGTTGGTGGCGTGTAATGTTGAGGAGGAAGTATACATATGGCGGATAGTGTAAAAGTGGTTAGTGAGGATTGGGTTGCGATCTGTCAGCAAATCACAGGAAAAATGGAAGCAATCGACAACGATATGACAGAATTCAGTAAGATTCTGGATGAACTTTCCACAAGTGGAATGAGCGAGGGAGAAGCTAGTCAGGCGATCAAAAGCTTTAAGGGGAATCTGGACAAGCTGAAAAAGTGCTTGTCGGATATTGAGAACACGGTTGAGAGTGTCGTTCAAGAATTCTCTGCCAATGTGGAGAGCATCGATCATTATCAAGTTTAGGGAGTTGTTTTTGATGAGCACACATAACTACACTGCAGAAACATACAATGGTAATTTGCAAATATTGAATAATAGCATCAGCAGAATTAACCAGACAATTCTGCCTTCTGATCCAATTAGCCAATTCTCTATGGGTTATTCTGTGGAGATTGCATCGTTTAATTCTGTTTTATCTGACTTGCAGGAAATCTGTGCAAAAACGATTTCGGTTTATGAAAAAGCTAAAAGTGAAGTATGTGGAAACGACACTGATAGTGCAGCTAAATTGGAGGATCCCATTCACGATTTTTCATCATTGATGACCACCTTGAATTCAATGGCATCTGTAATGATAAGTGGAGGAAATACTAGCACTTTTGGGAAAGAATTGGAAGAATCCTTATCGGACTGTACATATGAAGGTATGGCAGAGGTTAAGTTGAGTGAATACGTGACATATGATGACACGACGGGAGAGTATACTTATGATTGGACTCAATTAAGTTTGGATCTTCAGTCCGGGATGGACTGTTCAAGTGAACTTATCTTCTTGATTTATGACGCATTTATGGATGACTGCGATAATATTGATTTAGATGAATTGGAGAACTTTTTGAAGGTACTTGCTACAAACGGGCATAATTTAGCAACTGAAATCCCACCAGATGACTCAGAAGAAAATATGTTGGCTTCACTTACTGCAGCATTGGAATATTTAAACGCTTGCTATTTGAAAAAATTGAACTCATCAGATTTGGACGAAAAGACAAAGAAAGAAATAACGAAAAAATTGTCATTGAACAATATAGTCATCGTTGCGTCTAAAACAATTCGTGTAAATCAGCAATCGAAAGAATTTTGTTCATCTGCACCGGCAGAGGAAAAGAAAGACGATAGCGAATTATTTAAAACCAAAGATTATTATGACAAAGATGGGAATAAGATGTTTGTAACAGTTCTTCAACCAGTAATGACTTGGAGAAAAACAGATAAGACACTTCAAGAATTAAAAGATAGCGGGATACAATATGAAATAAGAGATGATGGAGTCTATGTGTTCGGATGGATCAATTCAAAAACTATCTACTGGACAGATGTTGATTTAAATATAAGTGAATATAGTTCGAATACAGATTATGGGCCAGTAACAGGGTATAAAATTAATTCTGGAGACTCAAGAAGTGTTACTTATGATTACTCGAACGATAGGAGAGCTGTATACGAGGATCTTGATGATCAAGTGGGCTCATATTACAAGGATAAAAATGTAAAAAATATGGAGGGCTTGAAAGAAGATAACGAGTGGGAGGAAGATATAAAAGGTGGGGTTAAAAAGGAAGCATTAAGCAAAGCAAAAAAGTGGATAGAGAAAATACCATATGTTGGTGATGTTGTTGAGGGTGTAGATGAGGTTGTAGAATTGGTTGGTGATGTTTATGATGTTTATTCTGATCATGAGGAAACGGATGAAGAGAACGAAAAAATTGAGCATGTAATAAGTAAATACAAAAGCAATGACAGTAATGAAGAAGATAGAAAGGAGTGGGCAAGAAATAATATTAAACCTAACTATAATGGTAATAGAGAATCAAATGAATGTAATGAAACTGTTACTGTAGTGTTCGATGATGATGTGGAAATTACTGTTGAGCGGAATGGCAAAAGCGTTACCACTAAAAACTAAGTTTATGTTTTAATATTAATTATTCAAACAGTCATTTAAATATAGATAATGTCGATCATTATCAAGTTTAAGGAGTTGTTTTTGATGGGAACACACAACTATTCAACGGAATCGTATAATGATAATATACAAATACTGAAGAATAGCATCAGCAGAATTAACCAGACAATTCTGCCTTCTGATCCAAGTAGTCAGTTCTCTTTTGCTTACTCTATGGAAGTCACTTCGTTTAATAGAATTTTGTCTGACTTGCAGGAGGTTTGCACAAAATCCACTTCTGCGTATGAAAAAGCAAAGGGCAAAGTATGCGTGGCAGATGCTGATAGTGCGGCAAAGATGGCAGATCCAATCAGCGATCTTGCGACACTAACAAATACGCTTAACAATATCACATCTGTGATGAGTGGGACAAATACTGGAGGACAGGTGCTTGACTTTACGCAGTGCATTACTACAGTGAATCAGTTGACTTATGAGGGCATAGTGGGCATTGATGAGCCTGACTTTGAAAATATGTCGGATGAAGATGCAAAATATTATTATGACTACTATATGAATATACCGGAAGACCAACTGACAGATGAAAACAGGCGACAGATTGAGCGGTATTTGGAGCATTTGAAGTCAAAGTACAGCATTGATGATAACGTGACAGAAGAAGAAAAGCGGTTTATCGATCTTTATGAGAAAATCCATGCAGATGAAGCGGAGAGTATGAATACATTTTTCGGAAAATCCTCACAAGATGGAATTACAGAATACGATAAAGCAAATATCAAGTTTATTGCTTATACTTCTGAAGGAGATTGTCATACAGCTTTTTTTTCATGCATTGGATATATTCAAGTTGAAACATGGTCAAATGATGGATCAATTGATGGTAATGAAATAGCTCATTTTAGTCCAGATAGAAAAACAGTTTTTTTGAATTTGCATTCGGATGGTTTAAATGATGCAGACGGCAGTTATACCACCGTATTTCACGAATTGGGTCATGCGATTGATTATAATATGTGTAGCTGGTTTGATAATGCAGAAGACAATGAAAAAAAATCATGTTATATGACTGATATGTTATATTTTTACTCAGTTAAAGAAAATCTATATACAGCGTTATACGATGACACAAGAAACTATTTTACAAAAATTGTGAATGCATATAATGAGAAGCTTGGGCAATTTAAACTTAGCGATGAAAGTAAGAAAAAAATTGTTGAAGCAATGTTGGATGGCAGAAAAGGTTGGACAACGCTTAATCCGTATGAAAAAGCAATTTATGATGCTCTTAGAGACGTAATAGAGTTACAACCAGGGTACAAAAATTTAGCTGTATCAGATATAATTGGCGGTGTTACAAATAACACTGTTGCGGGGCAACGAATATCAGTAGGGTCGCTTGTTGGAACGCTTGGCACAGGACATAAGAGAAGTTATTGGTATGATGGAAATTCACCAACAAATAATCAGAGTAAAGAATTCTTTGCTGAATATATGTCGTATTTAATGACTGGTCAAACAGAAAAAGTTGAGAAAATGCGTCAAATATTCCCTAAAGCAAGTGAAATGATTGAAAAAGTGCTGAAAGAAGGAAAGCTCGAATTTATTAATAATAGAAAAAGCGATGAGCAAAAAGTGCAAGATTATTTTGAAAGAATATGCAACTGAATCATGGGTGCACGTAAATAGAAATGAGTATTGCGATAAGGAGGACTATCATGTCAAAATATCAATACAACACCGAGGTAATCAATTCTTGCATTCAAAAGATGCGGAATATGGCGAACAATGGGATTCGGTATACAGATGCTATAGCTTTGAGTGCAGAACCTATTGGCGATATGGCGAATAAAGTCACAGAAATCAACACAAGTATCGAGCAGCTTCACACGGCTCTATTATCGCTGATTTCTGCTACTGCGGATACCACGCAAGTTACGTTGGATGCGTTAGTGGCGAATGATGAAGAACTGGAAGGTGCGATAGATTCCAGCGGAACAGTCACAACGCAATCATCAAATAGTAATGACGATGAGTATGAGGACATTCCGGAACGGAGCGATTCTTAAGGTGACAGTCACCATGCAGGTGAGAGATATAACGGAATTCGAGTGAAAAGCAATTCTCAAAAGATATTTCATGGCACACTGACCGAAAATATCTTCTAACCACTTGAAAAATGCAAAAAGCCGTGGTATAATAGAAGATATCGAGGACATACTATACAAAAATATCTTTTAGAGGTGGCTTATGAATATCGAAATCAAACGAGATAGTTATCTCAATCAGCTTCTGGTTCGTAGGAATAACGGGCTAATTAAGATTATTACCGGTCTTCGCCGTTGTGGGAAATCCTATCTGCTTCGCACGATTTTTAAGAATCATCTGTTGCATGAAGGTGTTCCGCAGGATCATATTATTGAAATGGCATTTGACCTTTTTGAGAATCTGGAATACCAAAATCCAAAGGTGTTTTATCCATGGATAAACGAGCAGCTAAAGGACGATGGACGGTATTACATTCTGCTTGATGAGGTGCAGCTTCTGCGTGAATTTGTAAGCGTTTTGAATGGACTTTCCGAGAAGAAAAACTGCGATGTTTATGTAACAGGCAGCAATGCAAAATTTCTCTCTAAGGACATTGCTACGGAATTTGGCGGCAGAGGCGATGAGGTGCATATGTATCCGCTTTCTTTTGCAGAATTTATGACGGTGTACAATGGGCATTATTATGATGGCTTTAACGAGTATATGACCTACGGTGGTATTCCGATTGTTGCGTTGGCGGATACGTCGGAACAGAAGATGGCATTGTTAGAAAACCTTTTTTCGGAAACCTACATCCGTGACATTAAAACACGAAATAAGCTGCGAAATATTGGTGAGATGGAAGCTTTGTTGAACATTTTATCCTCTTCTATTGGTTCGCTCACAAATCCAAATAAGCTGTGTAATACCTTTCATACGGTGAATCAATCAAAAATCACAGCAACGACCATCACCAAATATATTGAATATCTAGAGGATTCTTTCCTAATTGAACAAGCAAAACGATATGATATCAAAGGGAAGTCTTATATTGGAACGCCACAGAAGTATTATTTCACCGACCTTGGACTTCGCAATGCACGAATTGGATATCGACAGATGGAAGTCACCCATTCTATGGAGAATATTATTTACAATGAACTTCGCATTCGTGGCTACAAGGTCGATGTCGGCAATCTAAACATCACCGAGCAAGATAAAACCAAGAAGTTTATAAAAAAGCAACTGGAAGTAGATTTTATTTGTACGAGCGGTTCTAAAAAGTATTATATCCAGTCGGCGTATCTTTTGGAGACACCGGAAAAAATAAAACAAGAAATTCGACCATTTCTCAAAATCAATGATTCATTTAAAAAAATCGTGATAACTTCTAATACGCCGAAACCGTTTTATACAGAGGACGGAATTTTGATGATGAACATTTATGACTTTCTAAGGAATAGCGAGTCACTCGAGTTTTAAAAGATATTTTGGGATAACTTGCTCTGAATATCTTTTAGATTTAGCCGTTTAAAATGGAGAAGCCCTCGCAAACCTCATCGCCAGCGGCATGGAAGAATCCCAAGCAAGGAAAATTTTATAGCTTTAAAAAGTAAAGTGGCTATTACTGAATTTTCTGTAAAATCAGCCACTAAACTTAATTTTTGAAACCGATTTTTAAATAGCAAACGATAACCCAAAATCGAGTGCCTCGCAAACGATAGCTCAACTTATGTACAAACAATGTCTGAAAACAGTCCCTAAAAACCAAACGATAACTTTGCTTATCGTTTGCGATTTGGCTTTCGATTTTCACATCCATGAGTGATAGCATTTCTCTTGATTTTCAGCCGAAAAACAAAAAACCTCGCAGAATTGCGGGATTTTTGGGATTATTTTGTATCAAAATGAGAGCCCTTAGGCACACAAAAACACGTAATCGGAAAGGTTACGAAACCCACGTAATCACGTTATATAACGTGGTTACGTGGTTTTTCTTTTGCAAATTTTGCCTGATTTTTCGGGAGTTCAAAGCGAATTTGACCGTGACCTGATTAAAATGCGTCGTATTTTCAGGATACCCCTCTCTTGCGGAAAAAATGGGAAAATGGGAAAAACAAGCGTGTTTTTCTAAGAGCCTGTGTTCATAAACTGCCACAGATTATATAGTCGGTCTTGAATGAACTTTTTGGTTGTAGATGCCGGCATTAGAATTTTTGGAGCAAGGGTATTTGCCTGCCATTCAATCCAATCAAGAGGTGTGGATTTTGTTTTATCCTTACCGTATATTTCAACGATTTGGCAAGATATAAAGTGGCATTCATGACTCAGCAACCGCATCAGTTCAAAGAACATTTTGTATCGTTCCAAATGTACACACTCATGTATAATCGTATTGTTAATTGTTCCAATATTATACATAAAAAACGTATTGGGATTTACCAGCATAGTTCCCGGTGCTATAGTTTTCTCCTCTGTTTTTAAAAAAGCAGTATCACTATATACTGTTACTGTGGAAGTTTCAAAATAAGTTTTTCCAAAAATGTTATCATCCAGCGGTGCAAAAAACAACTGCATTCCCAAATCTCTAACAATTTCTTCTACTGGCAGCGACATTGCTGTTTTTAATGCTCAGTTGCAATGTTTATACAGAAAATTCTCTGCAACAGTATCAGCATCTTCACTGTAAAGATAAGGAACGAGATAGTGATCCAGAGCACTTTCTTTGTCAAAGCAGTCTTTATTGTATTCTTCCACCCGAACAATTTTGACATTATGCAGACCGTTTTTCAAAATACTCTCACAGTATACAGACAGCCTGATTGATTTGGAATCCGATTCATATTCATATTTTGATTTTCCTGAAATGCTAACTTCTGCAATTATGCTTAGTCTAAAGCGTAATGCATTATTGCCCGGCGTATTAAAAGATACACCTTTTATACAGTAATCATCCAATTCAAAAGTAACGACATCTGTAATGAGTTGAGTCGAGAGCAGCGATGTGTTTCGTTTCCGAAAACAAAATTTTTAATTTTATTATAAATAGCATCGTAATATTTATCATATATATACTCTTCGAACGTCTGATAAGTATTCATTGTAATACTCCTTTCAAGGGATGAACCGATTGCATATCTAATATTATAGCACATTTCGACATTTTTACAATATACATAAAAAATAGTATAGGTAATTTTATAGTAAAAGAATATAATGACTTGTTTGTGTATCATGAACATAGATAATACGTTTGGAAGTAAAACAATATGTTTAAAAAATATCAGTATGGTTTTCCAAATTAAATTTTCTGAATTTTGATGGCGTACATTTATTTATTTTTTTAAAAACTCTGTTAAATGTTGTAATACTTGAAAAGCCTGTTAATCCGGCTATATCCGTAATATTATATTTGTTATCTGCAAGAAGAAGTTCTGCAGCTTTTATTCTGCATCTGTTTACAAAATCAGGAACAGATGAATTTGTGTATTTATAAAACATTTTTGAAAAATAAAACTTGTTATATCCCGAAACTTTGGCAAGAATATCAAGATTTATATCATACATATAATTACTGTAAATATATTTTATAGTCATCTCAATTATTTTATCAGATTCACTTGATTCTGTTTTGCTGTTTCCCAACATTTTATATTTTACTACATCATATAAAAGCGTAAGAAATTTGATATAAATATATATTTCGCTTGTTGCATTAAAATTAAAATATTCTCTGTAAATCTCCTGAATTATATAATTGAGCTTTGAAAGAATTTCCTCATCAGATTCAAGAGAAAGATGTATCGGTGACTGCATAAATGCTGAAATATAGTTTAAAGCAGGATTACAGGAAATTGTATTATAATCCATAATCAGAAAAATTCTTCTTCCATTCTGAGCATCTATCTGATGAAGTGTTCCAGCAGGTATAATCAATATTTCTCTTTCATTCAAAATATATTTTTCTCCTGAACAACTTACAATATATTTTTCAGCAAGAGGCATAATTATTTCAATACTGTTGTGCCAATGAACAGGGTACTCATCATTTTGAATATTATCATAAACAATTATATGTCTGTTTTCAACAAAATCAACTGTTTCAAAATCGCCATTGATATTCATAGGCATAAAACATCACTCTCCTCAAATTGTTATATATATCTTACCATAACATTGATTTCATATCAAGTAAAAATGAGCTATTACCCCTAAAAAGCACGAAAGGATTATACCACAAAAATGAGCAGCTGTCAACTGTTTCTCAATATGAATGGTAGGTGCATTATTTTTGTGCTCTTTTGCAAAATTCTTAAGGATTTAATGATCTGTTTGGTCGTTTTTATACATGTTTAATGGAAAAAGGCTGTTGCAGCATGTGCTGTAACAGCCTTTTTCTAATTATTTGATGAATATAAACTTTCAATATGTAGATACAATGTATTCATCCATTTATCAGCTTCTGCTTCATAAAGCACAAATCAATTACATTAAGGCAACACCGCACAATTGCAAAGCAGTGAAAAACATGGTATAATAGGAGTATGGAAACACAACTGAAACTGGCCATGATGAACGATGAGCTGGGACAGGCCAGAACCAGCAAAAAAGAATTTCTGGATAAAATTGAAAGCATCATACCGTGGGATACATTCGTAGGAATCATCGAGCCGTGCTATTACAAAGGAGAGTGCGGCAATAAACCATATCCGCTGGAACTGATGCTGAGAATCTTTCTGCTGTAAAATCTTTATGATCTTGCAGATATGCGCGTTATGACGGAAGTTATTGACAGCCGTGCGTTCTCAGAGTTTTGCGGAGTAACATCGCCGGATGAAGTGCCGGATGGAGATACCATCGGTAGATTCAGAAATCTTCTTGAGAAAAACGGTATTCAGGAAAAGATCTTTGCAGAGGTTGTGAAGATTCTTGAAAGGTGTTTTACATTTGTATATATGAAAACACTTTTAAAAATTATATTAAAGAAAGGGCTCTATATCCCGATTTAAGTAAAGGATATAATTTTTTATAAAGCGAGTAATATTTTTCATATTCTCTGGAATTTTTTTTATTCGGATATTGAACCTTATCTGTTCTGACAACAGCCTTGCACGCATCAGTCACACTTGCGTACATTTCACAAGCAACCATAGCGAGAATTGCTGAACCAAGTGCCGCACCTTCTTTTGAATCAACAGTACTTACAGTACAACCATATATATCCGCAAGCATTGAACGCCACAGCTGAGATGTTCCGCCTCCGCCGCAAGCTGCCATATCTGATATATCAATACGCATTTCTCTGAATACCTCAATACAGTCACGAAGTGAATAAGAAACACCCTCCATTACTGCTCTAATCATATGCTTTTTAGTGTGAATAGGGGATAACCCGAAAAATACTCCTCTTGCATAAGAGTCAAGATGAGGTGTTCTTTCACCCATAAGATAAGGAAGATATATCAGTTTTTCTGCACCTATTGCAATTGATTCCGCTTCCTTATCCATAATATAATAAGCATCTTTATCAAGAAGTGCTGCGGTTTCTTTTTCAGCTATACAGAAATTATCTCTGAACCATTTCAGCGAAAGACCTGCTGACTGTGTAACACCCATAACATGCCAGCAATCAGGTACAGCCGCACAGCATGTATGCACTCTTCCTTTTGGGTCAATTACAGGTTTTGAAGTATGTGCAAATACAACGCCTGATGTACCGATTGTTGTGAATGCCTTTCCGTCTTCACAAACTCCTGTTCCCAGAGCTGCAGCTGCATTATCACCTGCTCCGCCTGCAACAACAACAGATTGTTCAAGCCCTAACATTTCAGCAATTTCTTTTCTGAGAGTTCCTGTTACTTCACAGGATTCATATACTTTCGGAAGCATTTCCATATCTATTTCAAGCAAATCGCATATTTCTTTACTCCAGCATCTTTTTGAAACATTTAACAGCTGCATTCCGGAAGCATCTGAAACATCCGTTGCATATTCACCTGTAAGAATAAATCTGAGATAATCTTTTGGAAGAAGTATATGGCAGCACTTTTTATAGTTTTCAGGTTCATTGTTTCTTACCCATAAAATTTTTGCGGCGGTCCAACCTGTAAGAGCAGGGTTAGCAGTAATCTCCATAAACTTTTCATGTCCGACTATACGGTTCATCTGTGCAACCTCTGCCGAAGTTCTCTGGTCACACCAGATAATAGAATTTCTGATGACATTATTATCTTTATCGAGCATAACAAGTCCGTGCATTTGCCCTGATATGCCTATGCCCTTAATTTTCTTTTTATCAACCCCGCTTGTAGAGATAACTTTTTTCAAAGTATCCAGCATAGCATTTTTCCAGTCAGCAGGGTTTTGTTCTGCATAACCGTTTTTGGGCTGATAAAGCGGATATTCCGCAGAAGCCGAGGATATAACATTGCCGTTTTCATCAAAAAGAACTGTTTTTGTACTTCCTGTTCCGCAGTCAATGCCTATAACATAAGCCATAAAAAACACCTCTCTGCCGAAAAATTATAAATTAAACATTATGTTGTTTACAATTGATTCAAGCATTTCCTGTCTGCCACTTGAAAGACTGCCTGTTACTTCTCCCTTTTCAAGTGCATATTTTTCAAGGTCAGCCATAGAAACTTTTCCATCAATGATTTCTTTTCCGATTCCGCTTGTCCATGAAGCATATCTGTTTGCAATAAATGCATCTATTCTGCCATCTTCAATTATCTTTGCGGCAATTCTAAGACCAAGAGCAAATGAATCCATACCGGCGATATAGCTGTAGAAAATATCTTCAGGAGTATAAGAACCTCTTCTTGCCTTAGCATCAAAGTTCAAACCGCCATTTGTAAATCCACCTGCTTTCAGCACTTCATACATACAAAATGTTGCGTCATATACATTTGTTGGAAACTGATCAGTATCCCAACCAAGAAGCGGATCACCTTGATTTGCGTCAATTGAACCGAATACACCGTTTTCTCTTGCTACTCTGAGTTCATGCTGGAATGTGTGCTGTGCAAGGGTTGCATGATTTGCCTCTATATTCATTTTGAAATCATTTTCAAGACCATATTTTCTTAAAAATCCGAGTACTGTGGCTGTATCAAAATCATATTGATGTTTGGTTGGTTCTTTCGGCTTTGGCTCGATATAGAAATCACCTGTATAGCCGATTGAACGGGCATAGTCAACAGTCATCTTCATAAGTCTTGCCATATTGTCAAGCTCGAGTCCCATATTTGTATTAAGAAGTGTTTCATAACCTTCTCGGCCACCCCAGAAAACATATCCTTTTCCGCCAAGTTTTACAGTTGTTTCAACGGCTTTTTTTACCTGTGCAGCAGTATATGCAAATACATCTGCTGAAGGAGATGTTGCAGCACCGTGCATATAGCGTGGATGGTCGAAGCACTTTGCAGTTCCCCATAAAAGCTTCTTTGATGGATCAGATTTCATCTTCTCTGCAATATAATCTGTAATTTCATCAAGCTTTGCGTTAGTTTCTGCAAGTGAGCCATATTCAGGTGAAAGATCTCTGTCATGGAAACAGAAATATTCTATTCCGAGTTTTGTCATGATTTCAAAAGCTGCATCAACTTTTGCAATTGAACGTTTTACGCTATCTGTTTCGCCCCAGGTTTTGTCAGTGGTTCCGCAGCCAAACATATCAGTACCGTCGCCGCCCATTGTATGCCACCATGATAAAGCGAATTTCAGCTGTTCTTTCATGGTCTTACCACAAATTACCTCATCAGCATTGTAGTACTTGAATGCAAGCGGATTGGTGCTTTCCTTTCCCTCATACTGAATTTTTCCTATGTTTTCAAAATATTCTTTCATTTTTTTAGCCTCCAATAAAATCAAAGCTTTTTATTTGTATACTATTTTTTCCGTGGTAAACAAAATAAAGCGGATATACTCCATCAGGAAAATTTACATTTCCACCAATTCTGCACCACTTATCTTCAAGATTATCAGGTATTGATATTCTTCCTATAGATTTACCTTTTTCTTCATTTAGAATATCAATATATGACTCTTCTGCGATTTTTGCATTATCTTTAAAACTTGCACATCTCTTTACTTCAGCGTCGCATCTTTCATCTATACGCTTAGGAGCTTCCAACTTAACTTTGTTATTTTCCGTTTCTTTTCTTATGGTAACAGAAATATTTTTATTGCCGCTGAATTTGAAATATTTATAGCCTATGAGTGTTTCATTTTCAACTTCTGCAATAAATCTTTCATCACCAATGTTTGTAACATTAGGAAACGGAAACGTATAGATGCTGTTTGAACCATGCGGCATATGTCCGTTTGTGATGTTACAAGCAATAATTGACGGATATTCACCCTCAGCTTTTAAAGGTTCATCATTTAGCCCACAGCTTGTCACTTCAACCTGTGCAATATTTCCGTCAGAATCAATGTATATTTTCTCAGCACAAGCCTGCCTGCTGTAATCTGATTTATGCGTCAGACGATGATAAAAAACATACCATTGATTATTTATCTCAATAATACTGCCGTGAGTTGTTCCGGTCATATTGAGTTTTTCCGACTCAGTTCTTCCGTTGTATCCTATGTCACCGTTTGAAACAATTGTTCCGCCAAATATAAAATCCTTATCAGGATAATCACTTGTTGCATAGCATAGCTCGTGATTCTGCCACGAAGAATAGATAAAATAATATTTATCTCCGACTTTCCTCATGGAAGATCCCTCAAAAAACGGATGTCTTTCAAAAGAGGTACCTTTTACTCTATATGGGATAATATGCTTTGCTTCTTCTTTGACGGTAAGCATATCATCTTCAAGAACAACCATGGAAGGTCCCATAATACTGTCGGGATATGAAAGAATTTCTTCTTTCGTTCTTCCAAACATTTCGATTTCTTCATTTATATATTTTTCATTTTCATTAAAATCGTCCTGTTCTTCATATCCATACTGTGTTCCGTAGTATATGCGAATTGTTCCGTTATCATTTATTGCGGCAGGGTCAAAACATACGTATTTCATCATAGGAGTCCCATCAGGATTTTTAACATATCCTAAAAATTTGAATTTTCCTGCCGGACTATCACTCACAGCAACACCTATAGGTCCTGTATAACCTTTGCAACCATAGTCCCCACCCATACAATAATATAAATAATATTTTCCGTCATTTCCTTGAACAACATCAGGGGCAAAAAGATATTGAGGGTTCGGATACCGTGAATCCTGAGAGGCTTTGTAAATTACACCTTCGTATCTCCAATCTGACAAATCATTTACTGGAGCAGAATATGTTACATAATCCTGCATACAAAAAGTGTATCCGCCTTCTTTGTCGTGTGAACCATAAATATATACTCTGTCACCGAAAACATGCGGCTCACCGTCCGGAATGTATTCATTAAGAGGAAGAAAAGGATTGAAAACTTGTCTTTTTTGCATTTGCCATACCTTCTTTCTTTTTCATTGATATGATTATATCATATGTTACTTCTCTCTACTAATCATTTTTTGTCTTTCTCCTATCAAATGTTGCGTTACGATTCACGCACCACTTGCTGTCGTAGAAAATCTGAAAATGCTTACAGCTTTACAGGGCAGACACTTTTATGCAATGTTGTTTTCATGATAAAAAGAAATTGCCATATAGGGTGAAATGGGGTGTATTCACTTTCTATGTGAGATGCGTGATTGCCCTAAAAACAAACGATAACACTTCTCCACAGCCAAGGACAGTACTATTGGAAGTTGAGCAGTACAAACACCTTTTGAATTGCCATTATGTAATACAACGTAATAGGGTCTTTTTAGACGAATATTGTATCAATATGCGTAGTTTAAGACACACAAAATCACGTAATCGGAAAGGTTACGAAAACCACGTAATCACGTTATATAGCGTGGTTACGTGGTTTTTCTTTTGCAAATTTTGCCTGATTTTTCGGGAGTTCAAAGCGAATTTGACCGTGACCTGATTAAAATGCGTCGTATTTTTAGGGTACCCCTCTCTTGCGGAAAAAATGGGAAAAACAAGCGTGTTTTTCTAAGGAACTGGCACTATATAAAATGCGATTTGTGCACTATGATTTGTCTTCCAAAAATGGGACAAGAAATGATCATCAAAAAGGACTTGAAAATAGGGGCGAAATATGGTAAAATAAATATAGTTTATATCAAAGAAATAATGTCGTCTGAATTTCTAACTTCATTTATAAATTATGATTGTGCAGGAGGAAATTATGGTTCCAGGTTTATTTCAAGCGTATGCTTCAAGTGAAACTAATCCAAATTGGAAAAAGCAAATCGAACGTCAGCAAGAACTATATAAGAGAGAGTATGATATTCGTTCAGAATATGAACGAGATTATACGAGAATTCTTCATTCGTTAGCTTATCGCCGGCTTAAACACAAAACACAAGTATTTTTCAACATTGACAATGATCATATTTGTACTCGGATGGAACATGTGCAACATGTAGAATCAGTGAGCTGTACCATTGCCAAATATTTAGGATTGAATGTAGATTTAACTCGTGCAATTGCAATGGGACACGATTTAGGTCACGCTCCATTTGGACATGAAGGAGAAGTTGAACTAACAGCGATTCGAAATGAATATGGATTTGATGATTTTTGGCACGAAAGAAACAGCTTACGAATGGTCGATAATATTGAATTGCTTCAAGACAATCAGAAAAATTATAGAAATTTAAATTTAACTTATGCGGTAAGAGATGGTATTATTTCACATTGTGGTGAAGTTGATCAAAATGGCATATCCCCAAGGAAAGAAGCAATTAATTTAAGTGAATTTTCTTCTCCTGGAAAATTCCAACCTTATACTTGGGAAGGCTGTGTTGTGAAAATTGCTGATAAAATAGCATATCTCGGAAGAGACATAGAAGATGCGATTCGTATGCATTTTATTGATGAAAAGGATTTTAGGAAACTGATTGAAATATCAAAAAAATATGGGGAAAAAGTGATTAATACAACCGTGATTATCCACAATTTTATCACTAGTATTTGCGAAAATAGTTCTCCAAATCTTGGTATTCGGCTAAGCAATAGACATAATGAAATGCTAAAAGAAATCAAGGACTATAACACGATTGCAATATATAAAAATCACAAATTTGATGTTTATCGGAAATATGCAGCATTGATTATAAGAAGTGTTTTTAAAACTTTGATGGATGCCTATAGTAAAGAAAATACGCCTAAACAGTTGAAAAAAATGATAAAAACATATCCGATTTTAATCAAGGATTTCCTACAGCATATAGATCAATACTCGACACTTGATTCAAACAATCCCCAAATAGCGAAAAAAGTTTTAAGGTGTAAAAATAATAAGATTTATGGAAATCTTGAAACAGAAGAAATATATGCACAAGCAATTGTTGATTTTATCTCTGGCATGACTGATAGATATGCTGTAACTGTTTTTAACGAACTTTTGCATTACTGATAAAAAGGATTTGAATAATGGAATCTAATTGGCTTCAAAATGAGTTTATTTGGAAGGAACTCCGTGCTCCATATATTATTAATTATGATACTGATTATTATGAAACATTAAAAGATAAATATGAAATTTTACTAAATCAAGCTATCAAGGCAAAAGCTGATGAAGAAAGCATTGAGATAATCAAAAATTACAAGAAAAAAATTCTTGAAGCATTAAACGCATACTATAGTGCTGATTTATCAGAAAGTAGTACCATAATTAGAAATTTAATTGAAGATATTGGCGATGACCCATTTGCTGTAAATACTTTACAAGAAAGTGCTGCTTTTGGGGGAAGTGGAGGTGAAGAAATACAGTTTTTTAGATGTAGAACGGGAAATCCTTCAAGTTCCTTCACTTCTAAGGAAATGCTACATCTTCCTAAAGAAATGAGAGCAAAATCAGGAAATTACAGATTTAGTATTCCAGGTAATCCAAGCTTGTATTTATCAAATTCTTCGTATGGATGCTGGATTGAAACAGGTTTTCCATCTGAAATAAATTTCAATGTTTCACCTGTTATCTTGGATGGAACACAAAAAATATTTAATTTGGCTGTTTCATCAAGAGATTTCTTTATAACACATGATCTTGACCTTGATGAAATTCATTGTTGGTTGAAATTATATATGCTTTCAATCGCCACGTCATTTAGAATTAATGAAAAAGAAAGAACATTTAAATCTGAATATATAATTTTGCAAGCAATAATGATGGCATGTAAAAAAATCGGATACGATGGAATAGCATATTACTCTAAACGAGTATCAGATGAAATATTTTCATTATGTGCTATTAATCTTGTATTGTTTGTTGATTATGATAATGAATATTCTAAAATTACAAAGCATAATTAAAATAGATGATCATTTTAATTATGCATTATATAAGCAATTATTTTCCTCATTGCATTACAAAAATTACAATTTAAGATCTGTGCAAACAGGGTTAGTTACTAATATTGGTAGTTTTGATAGGCAATATCCCTATCGTGAAACTGAATTTTTTGAGTTTGACAAATTTCTCTTCACTACATGGCGAGATAAACACAAAAAAGGAAAAGATCAAATTCCTTGGGGTGTGGATCTTTAATTAATACAATATGTTTTTCTCAAACATCAGCATTGCCATTTAGTCCGATTGCATCGAGCAATGCCCTGTTCCTCATCCAAGATTCGTCACAGTGCCACTCTCTTGCGAGAGAATTTAAAATAGAATCTTATTTCATATAGATATATAATATAAGTAAAAT
>OGRO01000201.1_pt1 | contig 60612 bp, 70 predicted proteins | sample 1553451 | NCBI WGS metagenome assembly OGRO01 (sample SAMEA2580021, study PRJEB22360) | human gut metagenome | reverse complement strand
TTTTCATTTTTTGAGCCTTTTTTTGCATATCTCCATCATTTTTTGGCTTCTTTTTGCAAAAAAGGGGGTAAATTTTCAAAATTAGCATAGTTGAAGTTTTTTTAAAGTAAATCACAAAACGTTAAAAAGGTGTACACTTTAATTTAAAGTATACACCTTTTTACATCATATTAATTATTTCTTTGAGTTGCAACTACTTTTAACTCAATTGAAATACTTGGTAAATCTGGATGAAGTTCATGATAATCATAAGCTTTTGTACCCCATAAAGTATCTTTCTCATCATCCCCAGAATCATATGGCCAAGAAACAACTAAAGAAAATGATTCGGTAGAATTAGGACTTATTATATTACTGGATAAAGTAATAGCAGTTTTAAAAGGATAATCATTTAACAAACTTTGTTTTAAATCATCACTAGTTAAAATTCCACTATTACCTACTTCATACTTAACACCAAAAATGGTATAAGAAACAATTTCATAAGATAATTCAGCATGAGTTTCCCCTTTATTTTTTACAGATACACTATCAGTATATGTCATCATTCCAGGATATAAATCAGATACATCAAAATGCATATTTTCTTCAATTTCATCATCCCCTACTTCAAACAAAACATTCCAAGCTTTAACATGAGCAGTTATACCACTATCAACTTTGGTAGCATAAATAAACCATGCAAATGTTGATGATGAAAAAGTAACAATAAGCATAAGTAAAGTACTAAGTTTAACTCTTTTTCTTAATACTTTAAATAATATCAATAAATTATTCTTCTTTTTTTCTTTCATCATCTAAAACCTTATTTAATTCCTTTTTTTCTTCGATAGATTCCATTACTTCCAAAAATATTACAACCACTAAAGGAACAAATATTAGAAAATAAAATCCATATGTATTATTAATAACTTTACTTATTAAACTAAGTAATAGAAGTTTATGAACAACTTTTCCCATTATTTGATTTTCATTAACAAGTGGATCTTCAATATCGTTATTAATGCCCTTCGTAGTAAAAGTTAAAACTCCATTATCTTCAGTAATGTCTTCAACTCTATGTGTTACAATCTTACCTTGAAAATCAGATTTTTCGCCCTTGTAAACTACATCATCATGAACTTTTATTGACTTGGTATCAACACTTTTTACCAAAATCATATCATAAACTTTATACTTTGGATACATACTTTCAGTTACAACAGTATAAATGCTAAAACCTGCTAAGTTAATTGAATTATTACTAACCCTTTGCAAAAATATTATACTAAAAACACAAACAATAAAAAATGTTGCGATACTTTTTATTATTCCTAAAATTATTTTTATTATATTTTTATTTTTCATCTTTTTCACTGTCCTTATATCTTTATTTTATCAACCATCTCTAAGTACTTAGAAATACTTGATTTAAATAAGTTTTCAATATATTTATCTGATACAACTTCTTTATACTTAACAACTTCATATTGTTCTCCAATTAATTTTTGTAACTCCTCCAAAGGAATATTATTAAAACTAAGTAAGTTTTCTAGCATATTATTAACAACTTTTTTACTTAATTCTTCCTTTTCTATAACTTCAGAAGTATCATCTTCATCCAAAGTTTTAGAAATCAAATAATTAATTAAAAATGATTCATCAGCCATTTTCTTTAATGTATCATTATCATAATAATCTTTCTTATTTTTTTCATCTTTCACATCATCATCAGTATGTTCTTGCATGTAATTCCATAACCTTAAAGCATATTGAAAGTTAACATTTTTTATAATTACATTAGTTTTCTTTATCGGGGATGTAACTAATGAAATATGTTTTTTATCAATTGCTTTATAAACATCTGATGTACATAAATCCTTGATATGAAGTTCTAAATCATCAATTCTTTTATTAATTTCTTCCATATCCTTATTTTTATTTTCTTGTACCTTAGAATTAATGGTAAAATTCATATCTACTTTTTCTTTGCCTACATTTGTTGTTGCACTATACTCTAATTTTTTATCATTTTTATAAGATCCCCCAGCTTGCATACTTTTTTTCTTTCGATCAATATAAAACTTCATATTTTGAATTAGTGAATAAATAAATTTATTTTCATATGTTTCAAAACTTTCTTCTTTTGATATATTAAGTATCTTCGAAGGTCTTACATCACCAGTTTTTTTATTATAATCTTGAATTAAATTTGTATTTCTTGATAAATGTTTTATACTTTCAACTGTTACTCTTTTTGCAAGTTCAATCTTTATAACATCCTCTTCATTAATAATAAACTTATTGGGATTTCTTAAAATATTATCTAAATACCTAATTGTTTCTTCCATTATATCTAACCATTCAAAATCGTATTCAACCTTTTCATAGTCTTTATATACATGCAAACGAGAATCCAACTTTTTATTAAAATGTTCATTATTAACATCACTAGATTTTTGATATAAATCAAATATTTCCATATATACCTCCTTATGTTAATTTCTTTAAACGAAGTAAATATTCAATACATTCTTTCATTTTATCTTTACCAAATGTTTTATTTAAATATTCTATATAACCATCAATTTCATCTCTGATATATGAGACATTTAATTGTTCAAACTTTCTTAGGATTTTTCTTGCTATAAAGTAATCTACTCCACTTACTTCATCTCCTCCACAAGCAACATAAACTGGTACAAACTTTTTCATGTGAGCAACTATTCTGTTACCAAATGCAATTCTAAAGTGTTTAATTACATAATCATCCATATCTTCAATTTTATCTAACGTTTCTTTAGATATTTGATTTTGTTCCATTGCACTTTTAAATAAATTATCTAAATAACTATAATTTATATCCATTGCATCAGTATCAATTGGTTCAAAAACTTTACCTTTATCATTAATATCAATAGGCATTGCTCTATCGTATACCTTATCTGTTACCATATATGTTGAGTCATCGTTATTGATTGTACCAATATACCAAACATTCGCAGGTATCTTAATTTTACCATCAATTATATGTTTTGGATCGCTCTTCCAAGCACTTGAAACAAGTTCAATAATCCATTCATCTTTATTAGGCATTTCAAGTATTGATAACATTTCTGCAAAGTAATATTCTACACGAGAAATATTCATTTCATCTAGTATTACAGTATAAACATCATCAGTAAAACCTGCTTGATATAACTCTTTTAATACTTCAGTTTCATTAAACTTCTTAGTAAATTCGTTAAAATATCCAAATAATTCTGTTCTATCTCTCCATGAGGGTTGAACTGAGGCAACACACGAATCGTGTTTCAAAAATTTTCCCCAAGCATATGCTAAGGAAGTTTTACCTGTACCAGAAATACCTTGTAAAATAATTAACTTAGTACTTGCTAAAGCAGATATAAATAATCTAATCATTTCAGTTGAATAATATAATCTTAATTTTGATGCTGCAAAGTTTCTAAAATTTTCAACTAATTCTTCTAATGTAAAAGTATTGTTATAGTTTTGTATCTTGTATTTAGCAAAAGCTTCATCAACACTTGCAAGTTTTGGAAATCTTTGACCATCACCAGCAACTTCGTCTTGAGTTTCTACTTCTTCAGTATCACTATCCCCAGGTTTAAGCCCAAGTTTTGATACTTTCATCGCAAGAATATCTTGTTTTTCTTGAATTAAATTTGCTACTTCATTATTAAGAGTTGCAACTTCTTCAAGTAAAGATTCTTGTTCCACAATAGTTTTTCTAAATTTCAAATACTTTCTTAAAACAAAATAGATAAGTAAAATAATTGATACAAGTAATACTACTACTGCTAAAACAGCTATTGCAACAAATATCCACTCTGGTCCTTTTAAATCACTTTGATAATACCTAATAACTTTAATATAAGCAGGTATATTAAATATTTCAACTATTCCATTAAATAGACCTTTAAAAAATAATATAAATCCTTTAAAAAATTGATTTAAGAATTCATATAAGAACTTCATAAATGTATCCATTATCCTACCTCCACAACATCATTATCTACTACATAACTAAATACTTTTCTAATTGAATCATTCTTTAAACTAGAATCATCACTCAAATATAAAATAAATTTATACCCTTCATTAATATATTTTAAATAGCTATCTCTATATTCTAAAAAATCATTTTCATTAACACTTAATATAACTCTATCTTTAACTATATCATTATCTATAATATTAAATAATCTTTTTAACTTATCTTCTTTTTCTATCAAGCTTTTTGAAAATTCAACTATATAATAATTACAATCTAAATTAATTACATCCTTTAAAACTAATACACTAACCATTGTATAATTAATAAATAATTTATTTTCAAGTACTATACCTCTGTTATAAACCTTATCAATAGCATAATCACTATATAACTTAGGTATCTTTACCAAATGCATAACTTCAGTCTTATATAAATTCTTAACTCTGGTTTTACCAGTACTCAAATAAAACTCTTTACTATCAAAACTATCTAAATATTTATCAATTCTTTTTTTATCACTTATCCAGGTACTCTTAAGTTCATCATCTACTGGTTCTAGATTTAATTGTTTAAATCTAAAGTCATTAACTTTATCCACAATTACATCAATATCTTTTTTTAAAAAACCATCCAAATAATATATAAAAGGAAAATAACTTAATATTAATTTTATATCATCTACATCATTATCTTTACTCAAAATTTCAGCTTTCTTAACCAAATCATTATTTATCACCTTAGCACATAACCCTGAAGGTAACTCAGTATACCTTAATTTAAAATAAGTATCTATTAGTCCTTCAAATATAGTTTTATTATAATATTTTTCTAATATAATCTTACTATAATTTATTAACCTTTTACGATTAAACTTTAAATATGTATTCATTACATTTAACATTTTTTACCTCCTTAATGATAGATTACTTCCACAATAGATTCATTATTATTAAACGGATATGTATAATCTTTACTAACATTACTTTTATAAAACCTAACACTTTTACTCGATAATGCATCTACTTTAAATATAAAACTATCAATATATTTATATCCACCAATTGTTCTAATAGTACTATTAGTATTATTGATGTAAGCCTCATTAGTCATATCAAGTACTGCAATACTTGGATCAAATTTTATTTCAATCACCGCTGATGAACATTTATCTTTTTCAGTATCACTTAAACCTAAATAGGTTGTAATATCTATTCGATCACCAACATTATAATTAGAAAATGCTTCATTTACTGTATAAAAATCATATGTATTAGTAAAATTAACATCAAAATATGCTCTATTCTTAACATCAGTTATTTCATAACCAAGACCCATTTTACCAACTCTCAAAGTAAATCTACCCTTCAAAGTTTTCTTATAAGGACTCTTGGAAGTTGTTTCTACTTCCACCCAAATAGTATCTCCATCACTCAAATTCTCATTCGGAGTAATTGTTACATAAAATGAATCGGTATGACTTGCAGCATAAATAACTCCACTCGTCTTTGATATTTCACATGTAGCATTACTTGAACACTCATAAGTTATATCATAATCAATATCAGAACTACTAGCAACAAAGTTATTTTTATAACTATTCATATTTATTGTAATAGTGTATGGATCAACTCCAGAATAATTATCTAACTCTTCATTTTTTACCCCAACATCTAACCTGTCACTATTAAAATAAAAACTATGACTTGCTAAATAATAATCCCTGAGTTCATTATAAATATACCTTCCATAAGTCTTAAATAAAGAGCCCCAAGAAAAAATGGACAGAATAACTAATAATACTACCAATATATTACTTTTTTTCATTTTTCTTTCTCTTTTTCTTTGGTTTAAATTCTTTAACTAATGTATAAATTTCAAAAATAAAACATACCGCAACTGGTAAAATAACAATACCTAAGAAACCCCATTTAGATTCAAGTAGTAACAAAATACCACCAATCACGGGATATACTTTAGCATTATTTTTAGTACCTATTATAAAATCTTTAGTTATAACTTTATCATTATCCAAGGTATATGTAGATTCACTAGCATTAATCTTATTAATATTTTTTACACTTCTTAAATTAACACCTACATCACTACCATTAGCTTCATAATAAAACACTTTATCACCCACACTAATATCATTATCTTTAACAACCACTAAAGAACCTTTCTTTAAATCATCATAATCACTTTTTAAACTAATTAAACTTTTTCCATTAATAACAGTTATATTATAATCATTATAATGAAGTAAACAAGTAGTTACAATTAAAGAAATAATTATATATAATGTTATAAAAAAACCAAAACATATTTTTTTCATAAGCACCTCACTCTACCATAATCAAATTATACCACAAAAATATTCCAATGCCAATATTTTTATGGTATAATAAAGTAGCAATACTAAGGAGGGTAAAATGGAATTTTTTTTAAATAATGAATTGCAAAAATTATTAGAAGAATATGGAAGGGCAAAACAAGCTGATGATAAATTTATATTACAAGCATTTGATATAATTTTATCATCAAAAAATATAACGAATAAAGTAAAAAACATTAATGTAGGGAAAGATGCATATCTATTCAAAGAACCATACTATGAAGAAGAAAACAAAACAATTTATATGAAAAGTAACATACCAGATGTTGAGGATTATTTCACCATAAAAGGAGATATAATAAAAGCCTACAACTTAAAAGTATTATATGAAATACTTACACTTTGTAATAAACTAAGTGAATGTGACTACATCAACGGTTTTGTAAGAAACCTATTATATTTATCAAGTATATATAATTATCCAGGATTAAAACCAGATGAAAGAATGGCACAAATAAAAGCATCAAAAGAAATTCTCACTTTAGCATATGCAAGTAGTTTTGCAAACAAAGAATTAGCAACAAACTATTTCAAATATCAAACACTACTAAATCTATTAAAAGGATACACTAAATACACATCCCCTACACTAGATTTTTGTCTAAAGTGTAACGAACTAACTCTTGCAAATGCAAGCTGTTATGGAAAAACAGAACAAGAAATACATAACTATCTTCAAAACGAATCAACTAAAAACAGTTTAGATACTAACCTATACATTGGTCTACCAATACTCCCTTCACAATATGAAGAAGTAACTAAACTAAAAGAAGATACCCATAGCAAACTACAAAGAACAAAAAGTTTATTCTTTTAAAACCAAATGACTGAGCTAATAGCTCAGTCATTTATATATATATTTCTTAAAAAGACACAGTTAAGTTAATGGGCTCATCAGTTTACCAAAATCGGATCAACGGCAGTGCCGCTTCCCAATACATAGTTCACGGAAGATGAGAGATTGAAGACTGGCCGAACCCCGTACGCAAAGTTGCCAACAAAGTTGTCGCCCACGTAACCAGTGTAATTCACACTGAACGCAAAGACCGAATCGCCCGCATTACGGGAAATAGTCCATTCTGATAGCCCCATATACATCCAATTGACATTTTTGATGTCTGCGCCATCATACCTATAAAGATTTGTGGTCCATGAACTTGGGGCTGCTGCAAATCCATAATCACTTGCATACATTAAGCCAACTTTTGCACTATATGTTGTTGCATTATCCGTTGCATATGATGTTACAGGATTCACTATTTCATTTTGATATGCCACTGAAGGTACTGCATCACGTATTTTAGCATCTGTATTTCCTCCAACTTTCCATGTTGTTTCTGCTATTTTAGCTGCCCAGTCTGCTCCTATATTTGTTATGAAATTTGTATTTAAATTTGTTTTATTTAAAATTGATAAACTCCATGTATTTTGATTAGACTTATTCCAATTATATGCTGCTATATTAGCTAAATTATTTCCTTTATAACTTGAATTATCAAAATTATTTGCAGTATACATCTTGCTGTAAACTCCATCTGCACCTAATAATGCTGTCGTTGCATAATCTGCTTTGATTAGTTTTACTTTATCCCCAAATACTCCGATTATTCTATATAGATTATCTGTTGGGCATGGTGTTACGTTTGATCCAAAACATACATAGTTATTTACTTGATCACTTGCACCTGCATATCTGTATGAATTATCTCCTGCTCCATTTGTTAGGCTCGTATCATGATAATAAATACCATTTTCTCCTTGGGTTCCTGTATATTTAGAAATAATATATTTACTCAAATTCATACCATTTATTTCTAGGCTCTTAGATATAGTTTCGCTTTTTTTGCCATTACTATCCATCACATAAAATTTAACATCATATTTTCCAATTGGCAAATTTGCAAATGTGTATGTATTACTTGTACTTTCCACATAATTTAATCCATTGTCTTTAGAATAAAAATATTTTGATATACTTCCTGTTCCACTTGTTGCATTTACTGTAATAACTATATTATTACCATTTGCTGTTACCGACGAACTATTTATTTTAATAGGATTATATTTATCAAAAAATACATAACATTTATCAGATACATTTCCTTCCATTATTACCTTTTTATTTGTATCATCCCATTTTAATATACTTCCTTGTTCACATTTACTCATTTGTTCATTAAATACATAACCATCAGTTGGCCATTTATTATCAGTTGATTGTATATATGTTTTAGAATTCGTATCAGTTTCAAGCATCATACTAAGCATGTTATTTTTATTAATCTTTATATTTTCTTTGTAACTTAGTACTTCTTTTTTTAAATAATAATTATTATACATAAAATATGCATTGCTTAAGATACTCAATGTTAAAAATGAAATTAAAATCATAAAAATTTTTTTCATTTTCATATAAAAAGACTTCCTTTCTATTCTTGAAGCCCCTATTCTTGAAGCCTCTATTCTTGAAGCCTCTATTCTTGAAGCCTCTATTCTTGAAGCCTCTATTCTTGAAGCCTCTATTCTTGAAGCCTCTATTCTTGAAGCCTCTATTCTTGAAGCCTCTATTCTATAAAAATTCTACCATTTATTTTATTTATTTGCAATAGTATTCTATCAATTTATCTTTTAAATGTTTTGAAATATACTTCTTTTAATCTATCACTTGAAACATGAGTGTAAATTCCTGTTGTTGATAAATTGGAATGCCCCAGTAATTCTTGAACACTTCTTATATCTGCTCCATTATTTAGTAAATGTGTTGCAAATGTGTGTCTTAATGTATGAGGTGTTACATGTGTTTTAATTGATAAATGTTTCATTATATCTTTAACTATTAATTCTATTTCTTCCACTGTATATTTATCACCATGTTTATTTACAAATAAATAATCTTTATCTAGACCTTTACTTAGGTATTTATCTAGGTATTTTTTAGCATAATCTCCATAATAAACAATACGTTCTTTACTACCTTTTCCCATTATTCTTATTTTTTTATTTAAAAAATCTATATCTTTAACTTTTATATTAATTATTTCACTTACACGACATCCAGTTGAATAAAACATTTCTATTAATAATCTTCTTTTTAATCCTTCATCAGTTTTTATATCAATTGATTCAAGTAACTCTTCCATTTCAGTATAATTTAGATAATTTGGAAGTTTTTTTTCAAGCTTTGGATTTTTAACATTTAAAAATATGTTACTATTAATTAAACCTTCATTCATTAAATAATTATAAAATGTTCTTAATGCACTTATTCTTCTTGATATAGTACTATTTTTTAAATTCATTTTATCTAAATATTTTAAATATGCTAAAACATTATCTTTATTTAAATATAAATAATTGATATTTGATTTATTTAAAAAGTCAAAAAAAAGAGTTAAGTCTAACTTATAATTTTTTATTGTATAATCAGAATAATTATATTCACTTTTTAATACTTTAAAAAAATTATCTAATACTTCCTCTTTTTTCATTTTTTACCACACTTCTATAAATTTGTTCTATTTCTTCATAATCTTTTTTAAGACTTTGAATTCTTAGATGAAATTCTCTATTTTCATCACGACATTCTTTTTTTAAATCAGAATATGTTTTATCATCTTTGATTACTTTTTCATTATCACTTATTTCATCAAGTAATTCATTTATTTCACCCTTGATATGCATTAGGTCTACTGAAAGAAACATTTCAATATCAGCAGATGTAATTGGATTCATAAGTGCAACTTCCTTATCTGTTAAATTTTCAACCTCAGTTGGATGTAATCTTTTATACTCTTCCACTAAAATTTGTTGATATTTCATTATTCTTTCATTCATACTACTAACCCGCCTTTTCTATTTTGACAAATCCTTCTAATTTTTTATCAAAATTCTTATCTTGTTTTTCACCAAGATTGATATAAGTTATTTTAACATACCAGTTTTGTGTTACTTCAGTATTTGTTTTTAAAACATAATCTTTAGCAATAAAGTATTTACCAAGACTTGTTGTTAAATCAAAACCGGTTTGTTCTTCACCCTTTCCATCTGTTACACTTACATATTTTAATCCTTCGATTTGTGTTAATTCATCACCATTAGGATCCGTTACCTTAAGTAAAAGCTCTGCATTTTGATTATCTGATGAATATTCTAAATCATTAGTTTCAATATTTAATATAAAGTTATATTTCATTTCTTTTTCAGCAGATGGATTTTCAACTTTTAAATAAGCACTTGCAAATGTTTCACTTGTTAAGTTGCCCATTCCTTCTCTAAAGTTATCTACGGTTGGGTTTATGTATATTGGATTGCCTGAGTCAAAAGAACTAAAATTGGTTGTAGCAGTTTTAACATCCACTACCGGAGATATTTTAGAGACCCTAATCATTGTAAAATATGCATATGTTGCACCTGTTAACATAATTAGTAATGCTCCAATATAAGCAATAAGCATCAATCTTTGTATTTTTTTATTCATAAAGTATCACCCATTTTTTCATTTTCATATAACCCCTCCTACTATTAATTTTATAATATTTATTAGAAATATTCAAGCTATTTTTGATTATTTTCTTTACTAAATAAACAACCACAATAATCTTGACGATATAAATTATAAACTTTGCTATATTCTATACTTCTTTTATAGCCATCTTCTTTTTTAAAATCACTATATAAATACTTTACACCAAGTCTTTTTTCAAGAATACCACCAAGAATATTAATTTGCTTACTATTTTTATGAGGACTTACTGTTAGAGTTGTTCCAAAATATTCAAAGTTTTTTTCTTTTGCAAGTGTTGCAGTATACTCCATTCTTAACATAAAACACACTGGGCATCTAGCTTTACCTTCACGTTCTTTTTCTAAACCTTTTACTCTACATCTGTATGTTTTATTATCATAATCACAATCCATAAATTTTATATTATGATTAAATTCTTTGATAAATCTAATTTGTTCACTTTTTCTTTTTTCATATTCTTCTTTAGGTTCAATATTAGGATTATAATAAAGAATGGTTATATCAAAATATGGTGCAAGGTAAGATAAAACTTGTGTTGAACAAGGACCACAACAACTATGAAGTAAAAGTGTTGGTTTATAATCTAGTAAATTAATAAGTTTTTTTAATTCATTCTGATAATTCATTCTTTTCACTTTCTTTCTTTTTTATTAATTCAAATGGTTGAAATACCACTCTTTCACTGCTACTATCAAAATAAATTACCCCTTTTTGTCCTTCATTTAATGTGGCATATACTTCCATATATTTATCCATCTTATCAAAATTTGCTAAATTAATATATACAATATTTCCATCATTCATTCTAAGTAAGAATCTATTACCATCAATTGTTACATCATTTTTGATATTGGGACTATACTCTATTTCACTTATTAAACTGATATTATCATAATTAATATTATTCATTTTTTTAATTAAAGTTGTTTTTATATCACTTGGAATGTAATTAACAAGTAAAGGAACACCTACGATATCAAGATTATCCATAGTGGTACCATCTTCTAGAATGTATGATTTATCTAATACACTATAATATAATACTTTTTTTTCTGTTATGGTTAATTCAAGTTTTCCACTTAATGATTTATTTATTGTTACATCATTAATTATACTTAATGTTTTTATTCTTTTTTTAATATTTCTTGAATTTATTTTAAACATATATTTTGCATCACTTAGTTCTGATACGTTTAATATTTCATCATCTGTTATTATGTTATTTCCTTTGATAACAATATTTTTTATTGGCAAATTAAGACAATAGTAAAAAGCCATTATAATTAAATATAATGTCAAGAGCATAACTAAGCATGCTTTTTTATTTAACTTTCTTTTTACTTTCTTCTTTGCCACACTAATCACCATTTAATTATTATTTGTTCTAATTCTAAATCTATATTCTTTTTTAATTTTACTTCTTTTTTTATTTCTTCAATTAACTTTATTATATCACTACTTTTAGCAAATTCATAGTTAATTATAAAATTTGCATGTTTATCACTTACTTTTGCTCCTCCGATAGATAAATTTTTTAACCCACATTCATCAATTAATTTACCAGCAGAATTGCCTTTTGGATTTTTAAATACACTTCCTGCACTTGGATATTCAAGTGGTTGTTTACTTATTCTATCATTGAATATCTCTTTAATATATTCATATGCTTCATTCGCATCTCCTAGTTCTATTTTTAGTATAGCCCCTAAAATAATCATATTATTTTTTTTAAAACTAGTTTCTCTATAACTATAATCTATATCTTCTTTATTAAGATATTTAATTACACCATCATCATAAACTAAAATACTTATTAAATGATTAAATATTTCATCATTATTACATCCAGCATTACCACGGATTGCACCACCTAAGGTACCAGGTATTCCATATAGTTTTTTTAAATTTACATAACCATTATCAATACAGGTTTTTATTAATTTATTTAAAGGTATTCCTGCACCAGCATAACAAATCTTGCCTTTAAACTCTACTTCATTTAAGTTATCAAGCTTTATTATAGCACCATTAAAGTCTTCATCTGGAAGTATTACATTTGATCCACCACCAAGAAGAAGATATGGAATATTTTTATTTTTTAACTCATCAAAAATAGGTTTTAAATCATATGCTGTTTTGGGTTTAATTAAGTATTTAGCAATGCCTCCGATTTTATATGTATTATAGTTTTTTAAATCAATATTCATTTTTTCTACGAATTCATTCATTTTATCAATTCCTTTATTGTATCATAAATAATATTTGATGATGATTTTTCATTCATCTTATCTAAGTTTTTTAACATTTCATTGTATTTATCTTTATTATATACAAGTTCATTTATTGCTACTTGGATCATGTTTGCATTTAAATTTTTTTCTTCGATTAGTTCTGCAACACCAAGATTAGCTAAATCTAGGGCATTATAATATTGATGATTATTTGCAACATATGGACTAGGTATTAAAATGCTTGGCTTTTTTAATGCCACAATTTCTGATAAAGTTGATGCTCCTGCCCTTGAGATAATTAAATATGCACTACCTAATATACTTGATAAGTTATCATAATAAGGAATTACTTTAACATTTTTAGAAAAATTATTGTCTTTCATAAATTCTTCATAATAGTTTTTACCTGCGATATATAATACTTTATATGATTCATTACCTATCATACTTAGATATGCTTTAAATTTATTATTAAATGATTCACTACCTAGAGAACCTGCTACTACAATAATTACTTTATCACCTTTTTTAAAACCAAATTCACTTAAATCTTTAGTCTCTTGCTTTTTTGCAAGTTCTCCACATGGGTTACCAGTATACACTACTTTTTTTGCTTTAGTAAAGTAGGCTTCACTATTTTTAAAAGATACACCAATGCAATCAGCATATTTAGATAACATTATATTTGATTTACCTGGAATACTATTTTGTTCATGAATAAATGAAGGAATATGTAGAGTTTTTGCTGCTTTAATAACTGGATATGTAACATAACCACCTACACCTATTACTATATCTGGTTTAAATTCATTCATAATATTAATACATTCTTTAATACTTTTTTTAATTAAGAATATATTTTTAAAATCTCTGATTATATTTTTTTTGCTAAAACCATATATTTCTAAACCAATATATTTTATACCAAGCTTAGGTATAATATCTTTTTCCATTCTATTGTGAGTTCCAATATATATTACACTTAAATTTTTATCATGTCTTTTTAATTCATCTATAATTGCAAGAGCGGGATTAATGTGACCCATTGTTCCACCTGCAGAAATAATTACTTTCATAATTTCACTTCCTAATTTAATTATACACTAAATATTAAAAATATTAAAACAATTTGGTGAAATATTCATAAATTTTTATCATCTACGATATACTTTACACTTTTATTTATATTAATTGTACCATATATTATTACTTCAATTCCTCTTTTTTCTAGAGTTTTAATTATTTTATCTGTAGCTATAATATCAAGTAAACAAATAAAATCTAAGTTATATTTACTATCACTATTTAAAACATAATTAAGTACACCATACTTATATTTATTATTTAATACTTTTAGTTCTTCGATTAATTTTGTATTAAATGACATAATATAATAATTTCTTTTATATCTATTTAATATTTTTAATAATTTAGTTTTATCTATGTTTCTATCCTTTATTTCAATTAATAATATTTTATTTGTATTTATACTTAATATATCTGTAAGTAAATATACATCTTTCATATCTTTATAAAATATCTTACTAACTAATGTGCCATTATATAAAGCATCATGATAAATAATTATTTTTTTATCTTGTGTTGTTCTTACATCAAATTCTACCCCGATATATTTATCGCTTTTTATTGCATTTTTTATTGCTTCATATGAATTATCTTTTATATATTTATTCCATATACCCCGGTGGGCAATAAGATTCATAAGTATCACCAGTTAATTATATGAAAAAAACACCAAAGATAATCTTTAATGTTTTACTAAAATGCCATAAATACAGAAATATATATGAGTAATAATACAAAACTTATTACTGATATTCCTTTAGCACTAATCTTTTTTTCTTTCATATTACCTCATATCCTAAAACATAATACCAAGAATAAATAATTTTTTCAAGTACTTATTCTCATGTTTTACAAATATGTGTAAATTATTTTTCTATTTTTTCCCATTTAGCTTCAAGATTTATATTTTTCTTTATCGGAGTATTAAAATCAAATTTCTCTCCATCTTTGTACCAACCAACAAATTTATATTCATCATTATCTGGTAATGTTGGTTCATCCACCTTTTCTCCGATTCTTACACTTATTGGGGCAACCCCTGCTCCAATTTTGGCAGTAAATGACACAGTTACTTTTCTAAAATAAGTTAAGTAAATAATACTTATAACCACCATTACACTACCTAATATCAATAACAAAATTTTATTATTTTTCATACTTATCTACCTCTTCCTATTTCTTCAGTTAATTCCATTACATGAACTTTCTTAAGTTCTAATTCTAATATATATAATTTTTTTAAATACTTATTAATAAATTCTTTTTTTAGTCCTTTTATCTCTAAACTTAATAAATATTGTTTTAATCTTTCTATTTCAGTATATGTTACTAAAACATTACTACTATCAGTTTCATCACTTGATATTAAACCATATATTATTTTTAATAATTTATTATATTCTTTTATTATTTTATTTTCCCAGATGCTACTTAACATATCTGGGTCTAAAACTGTAACTTTTTTAACCCATTTATAAGACTTCTTCGGAGTAAAAGAATAACTTATTTTTTCTTGAAAAAGTAGTATATCCTCATCTTTTTTATTTTTCTTTAATATATAACTATTCATTTTTATTCTCCATTAAATCAGGTCTTAATTCTTTTGTTTTTTTAATTCTTTCACTCATTCTATATTCATCTATTTTTTTGTGATTTCCAGATAATAATATATCTGGCACTTTTAATCCTCGATATTCTTGAGGCTTTGTATATGTTGGATAATCAAGTAGGGAATCATTAAATGATTCATCTTCAAGAGAATCACTTGTTATTACTCCAGGAATTAATCTAGTAATGCTATCTATTAAAGCCATCGCTGGAATTTCTCCTCCTGTTAAGATATAATCTCCAATTGACATAACTTCATCTACTAATGTTTTGATTCTCTCATCAAACCCTTCATAATGACCACAAATAATTATTAAGTGTTTTATATCTTTACTTATTCTTTTTGCTACGCCTTGATTATATTTTGTACCTTCTGGACTTAATAAAATAATGTAAGCATCACTAGTATCAATATTATCTAAACACAAAAATATTGGTTCACATCTTAAAATCATTCCTGCTCCACCACCATATGGTGTATCATCTACTTGCTTATTATTTAAAGGAGAATAATCTCTAAAATTTATTAAATTTATTTCTATTTTTTTAGATTCTCTTGCTCTTTTTATAATAGATGTATTAATAAAACCTTCAAACATCTCAGGAAATAGTGTTAAAATATCAATCTTCATAAACCCTCCTACATTATTAAATTTTCACAATTTTTAGTATACAATTTCTTATTTTCTAAATCAAAATTAATTATATATTCATCTACATATGGTATGTAAAACATGACTATACCACTAACTTTAATTAAGGTATTACTCCCTCTTATTACATCAATTACTTTACCTAAATTAATACCATCATTTATTACATCACTATTAATTAAATCACTATCTAAGTATTCATTACTACTTAAATTTAAATCACTTCTTTTTATATAAATGTTATATCCTACATAATCTAATACATCATTTATATTTTCTAAATTATCTATTTTTAATAATACATGATTTTTATGATATCTTACTCCACTTATTTTATGTTCTATATTATTTATTAATATAACATTACCTATTTTATAAGCTTTATCTAAGTATTTAAAATCACTTCTTACTTTTAGTTCACCTTTTATTCCAAAGGTACTAGTACTTTTACCAATAAATATCATTTCATTCATGATTTACCTCATACATTATTATACTTGCTGCAACTCCAGCATTTAGGCTTTCACAATTATCACTTATTTTAATATTTGTAAAATTATCACACATATCCCTAATATCTAGGGACATTCCATTTCCTTCATTACCTATTATTATACAGACATTTTCTTTATCTATATTTTTTAAATCATCACCAGCATTTACTAGTGTACCCACTATTTTATAACCTTGCCTTTTTAATACTGGTATTACTTCTTTTAAATCTCTTCTTATTACATTTAAATTAAAAATCATTCCTTCGGTAGATCTAACTACTTTCGGATTATATAAATCAACTGAATCATCACTAATAATAATAGTTCCAATATTAAATGCAACTGCACTTCTTATAATTGTACCTAGGTTACCTGGGTCTTGTAAATTATCTAACATAATAATATTGCCATTTATACTATCTTCAGGAATAAATTTAACTACTGCCATATCATAACTAATTGATTTTTGTTCACTAATCTTTTCCATTATCTCTTTAGTTATGAAGTAGTCAGCATTCTTATTTACACAACTTATTGTTTCAACTACTAAATTATTTTTAATAGCTTCTTTTATTAAGTGGTCACCTTCTACTAAAAACTTTCTTTCTTTATCTCTAAATTTCTTATTTTTTAAATTACACCAGTATTTTACTTTATCATTGTGTACACTAGTTATTATCATGATTTCAACGCCTTTCTTGCATTTTTATAATCCGGATATGCAAGTCCTACTAAATTCCAAAATTTCTTACTATGATTAGGTTCAAAGAAGTGACATAACTCATGAATGATTACATAATCAAGTAAGTTTATATCTTTTTTTAATAATTCAGTATTTAATGTTACTGTCTTTTTACTTGGATTACATACTCCCCATCTGGTTAACATATTACGATACTTCAAGGTAAACTCAGGTAAGTTTGTAAAACACTTTTTAGCTATTTCTACTTCACTTTTAAATACTCTATCTACTTCAGTATTATAAAATAATTCTAATGCTTTTTTTGATGGTGTAATTACATTATCACCTTCAAATGTAACACCTACATTATCTTCTTTTATTACTATGTAATATTTCTTACCTAAGTATAAAAACAATTCATTATCTCTACTTTTTTCATATGCTTTATCATACATTCTTAATATGTCTTTTTCATTTTCACCAATCATTTTTAAGATATTATTTACACTTAAATATATTGGACATGTTACATATATTTTTAAATCTTCTTTTACTCTAAAATATATATGTTTATTATTTTTTCTAACTATTACAACTTCTATTTCTTTGTTATTACTTGCTTTGTATGTCATCTTTTAGTAAGTCCCTTATTTCTTTTAAAGTCTTAAGTTCTGCACTTTCTACTGCTTTTTTTGGTTCTTCATTTTTATCTTTATGAGTTACTTTGTTAACTGCTTTTACTACTAGGAATAAACAAAATGCTACGATTAAAAAATCTATAACACTTTGTATAAAAGCACCATACATAATTTTTGTATCTTTAAATGTAATAGATAGACTTGAAAAATCTACACCACCTACAATAAGACCTATAATAGGTGTAAAGATATTATTTACCAAACTAGTAACTATGGAAGAGAATGCCCCCCCAACAATAACCCCAACAGCTAGATCAAGAACATTACCTCTAGCAATAAACTTTTTAAATTCTTTAAACATAATACCACTTCCTTTTTTAATTATACAAAATTATCAAACAATAATCAATATTCTTACCCACATTTTAACTCATTACTATAAATGTCAATATCAAAATAAAAAGAAGATACAAAATTACTTTGCATACTTCCTTTTTGTATTGTCACTATTTGATGTTCAGTTGTTTATTTTTCAAACATCAATATTAGTATATAATATTTTTTATCAATATATTTTCATAACATTTTTTCTTGACTTTTACAAAATATATGGTAGTATATTAATTACATTTATTGATAAATTATTTATTAATTTATACATATATTTCTTAAAAAGACACAGTTAAGTTAATGGGCTCCGTCAATCAGTTTACCAAAATCGGATCAGCGGCTGTGCCGCTTCCTGATACATAGCTTGTGGAAGATGTGAGACTGAAGACTGGCCGAACTCCGTACGCATTGATGCTAACATAGTTGAAGCCCACGTTACCGGCGTCATACACATTGAGTGCACCGTGCGAATAGTCCGCATCACGGGAAATTGTCCATTCATTAGCACCTAAATACATCCAATTTGCACTTTTGATGGCTGTGCCATCATAATCATAAAGATTTGTTGTCCATGCACTTGGGGCTGCTGCAAATCCATAGTCACTTGCATACATTAATCCTATTTTTTTAGTTTCACTTGGTGATGAATTAATTTCATTTTGATATACTGTGTTGGCTGGTTGTTTATAATTAGAAAATCCTCCAACCTTCCATGTTGTTTCTGCTATCTTACCTTTTGTTGTTTCATCAAACGCATTTATAAATTCATTATTTAAATATGTATTTAGACTTGATGTTGACCATGTATTATCATCAGTACTATTCCATCGTTTATTTCCTACAGATGTTGATTTGATTAATTTTACTTTATCTCCAAATACTCCGATTATTCTATATAGATTATCAGCTGGGCATGAAGCTCCGCTTGATCCAAAACATACATAGTTATTTACTTGATCACTTGCTCCTGCAAATCTGTATGAATTATCTCCTGCTCCATTTGTTAAAGAACTATCATGATAATATAATCCATTTGATCCTTGCGATGTATATTTAGATTTTATATAATTATACAATTTAACATTACTTTTTGTTCTAACAGACGTAGCAGATACACTACTTTCTCTATTATTGCTATCTTTAACGTAAACCTTTATATAGAATGTAGCATTACTAGTTAAATTACTAAATGTATAACTACTTGATGTACTTTCTACATAATTTGAACCATTATCTTTTGAATAATAATATTTTACAACGTTTCCTGTTCCCCCACTTGCACTTACATTTATGGTAATTGAACTAGATGTTGATGAAGTTGATACATTTGTAACTTTTGGAAGTACATATGCATCAGTTGTTACACTTAAACTATATACATTTGATTCTTTTCCTAAAGTATCAACTACTTTTACTTTTATTGAATAATTTGTTTTTTCATTTAATCCAGTAAATGTATACGATGAATTAGTACTTTCTGTATATGCTCCATCATTTATTGAATAATAATATTTTGATATATTATTTGTTCCATTTGCTCCAACTACAGATACACTTATTTGATTATATTTTGTTGTTGGTCTAACACTTGTTACACTAGGTAATATATATGTATCAGTTGATATAGCTTTAACAAATTCTGTTGAATATCTTCCATAACTATCAAGCACTTTTACCTTTATTTTATATTCTGTTGTATCTTTTAAATTACTAAATACATAACTATTTGAATCACTTTCTTCATAAGTTTGTCCATTATCTTTTGAATAATAGTATTTTACTATATCATTATCTCCTTTAGTTGCATTAACACTTAGTGTTATACTATTTAAAGTTGTTGTATGACTTACACTATTTACAACTGGATAATTATACTCACTTGTTGTTACTTCAGTTTCATATAAATTAGTTTTAATACCATTTTTATCTACTCCATAACTATAAACTTTATATACAGAGTTATCACTTAAATTATCAAATTTATATGTATTTTTATCTGTTTCTACAAAATTCACATCTTTTAAAGCTAATTTTTTAACACTACTATTATTTACATATCCAGTTACATTACTTGATATTTTTTCTATACCATAAAAGTATTTGTTTATTTCTGCACTACCTTGTTCTACTTCTAAAGTAGTATCAATACTATTATAAGTTGTTTTAGTTGTCATATTAGTTATTTTAGATAATTCATAACTATTCATTTTTTCACTGGTAACAAATAATTTACCTGACAAACCTTTACCCATATTCTTAGATTGATCAGTATCAAGATTAGCAAATGTAACTTCAACCTTCCAATCTTGAGTAATTGTATTTCCACGAGTTGCTTCAATATCATAATCTGGTACTAATAAAAATCCACCAGTTCTGGTTGTAATATCAAAACCTTTTCCATAGTGAACTAGTCCAGTAATATTTTCAAGTTTATTACCATTTGGATCAGTTACATTTAAATATAACTCTGGAGTACCATCTTGTGTTGTATATTCAAAATCATTTGTATCAATAACAAAATATATGTTATAACTTCTTGTTGTTTTTTCTACATTTTTTGAATTACTAGCAGTGAGTGTTGCATGTGCACCAGTTGAATCACTAGCATCAGGATTACCTTTTTTAAATTCACTTTGTGAAACGCCAATATTAATGGCTTTATCAATTTTAAATGTTAATAAATCAGTTGTTGCTGTTATTACATTAACATCTGCATTAGATGCAGAACCATATTGGTTTTGAAAATACGCATATGTTGCACCGACTACTAGAAGTGCTAGTGCCACTAGTGCTATTGCACTAAATAGTTTTACCTTTTTCTTTTCCATTTAAAAAGACTTCCTTTCTATTCCGAAACCCCTATTCTATAAAAATTCTACCATTTATTTTTTTACTTTGCAATATTTTTTGTTAATTTTTTTAATTATCTTCTTATTATTAGAAAGTTAAATATAAACATGGAATATATACTTAATTGAAGTGGTAATTTATATCTTGCACATTCTTTTATAGCCACTATTTTATCTGATAGGGATACTATCCATGTTTCTTTATATTTTGGTAATTTTAGTGTAGCTGGAAACATATGCTTAATAATTATATCTTCTTGCATCTTATTTATGTTAAATACTCTTTTAGCATTTTTAGCTGCAACTAAAGGATGATGAGTAAAACTAGAATCTTCAAAACTACGATAAAAATCATGTAAAAGTGCTGCTCTAGTTGTTTCTTTAATTGTATCTATATTAAAAGTCTTACATATATTAAATGTTAACTTTGCTACATTTAATGAATGATCTAATCTAGATATTCCATGATGGAATTCATATCTTAAATCAATTATTTCTTGATTTTTTAAAATATCACTAATTATATTATTAAATTCTATTTGTTTTTTTATTTTCATAATTCATCACTACTTCATTATATCATATATTTTTATCTTTGTTACTATTTTCTTCGAGTAACTTAATTATTTTCTTTTGATTAGTTTGAAGTTCTTTAATTTGTTCATGTAAAACTTCTAGAATTAGTTCACTTTTTAAATCTGTTTTATAATCATTTAAACTTCTTAAACTATCTTTTTTAGCTGCTCTATTTTGACTCATCATAATTATTGGTGCTTGCAAAGCTGCAATACATGATAATATTAAATTAAGTAATATAAATGGATATGGATCTATAGTTATAATCATTACATAGTTAATAACTATCCATACCACTAAAAATATACAAAAACCAAAGATAAAACCCCAAGAACCTGCTACTTCTGTTACTTTATCAGCAAGTCTATCTCCTAGTGATCTTTTTTCATCTTCTTCTTTATCTGAATCAATTGCTGTTGGGCTATCTAAAAGCATTTCAATTAATTCATCTTCATCTTCAACATTAAAATCTTTATTTATTAATAATTTAACTAATTTATCTTTTCTTTTATTTGATTCCATTATTTAACCTCCATCTATAATGACCAATTATTTCTTTTCTAAATAAACCATTATCTAAATATGCATGTACTCCATCATGATGTATTATGTAGTTTTCTTTATTTTTATTTTTTATATCACTAATTATTGCTATATGATCAGGATTTTTATAAACTACGATATCCCCGGGATTAAATTCATCATTATTTGGTAATACTAATGTATTCCTATCTAAGAATACTTTAATATTTCTAACCCTTCTAAAGTCAATATTAGCGTCCCCTACATCTTTATCATACGCATCTTTATTTGTTTTTATATCTTCATCTATTAATGATTTAAAATCATATCCAGCATTATCTAGGGCATACCAAATTAAATCTGTACATACTCTATATTCATCTGTTGGATAACCTTTGCTATAATATTTACTTTTATATCTTGGTTTTGTATCGATAAATTTTTTAGCACCCTCTAATATATCGGTATAATCATCTATTCCATCTTGATCTTTATCTATATCACTTTTAATAATTTCTGCCTTTGTACTTTTATCAAACCATTTATCAAACATACCTGTATTTTTAAAAGCAATGAAACCTAGTAGTATAATTAAACCTAGTACTAATAAATGACCAAACTGTAAAAAGTTTTTCAATATTATCACCACCATTATAATTTTACCACATATGTAATTACTTGCAAAGAAAAACTTCCCGAAGGAAGTGTTTTTTTTTAACCAGCTGTTGGAAAAGTTTCGTTTGTTCCACAGGTTGCATAAGTCCAATCAGAAATATTTCCAGCATCATTATCTTCAACATCTGAAGCAGAAATATCAGCATTAAATGTTTTTTGAGCATCTAATCCTTTTCCAGTAACCATTAATTTTCCATTTGTATACCAAATTGCATAAAGGTATACATCTGAATCCTTACTCTTTTTCTTTACTAAAACTTTACCAGAAGCTTTTGTCTTATCTTGTTTTAAAACACCATCTTCGATTAGCTTAGTAATTGTTATACATCTTACTGTACTTGGGTCATTTGGAAGACCTTGTCCACCAGTTCCAGTTAAGGAATTATTCATGAAATACGTTTGAGCAGTTTCAATAATGTTATTTGCTTCGATTGCAAACACTTGACGTCTTGCTTCTGCCATTCTTGGTAATACTGCTGTTGCAGCAATTAGCATTACAATTGCAAGAACTACGATAACTGCAAGTAATTCAATAAGGGTAAACCCATGTTCATTTTTAATTTGTTTCATATCCATAATAGACACCTCTCTATGTTTTAATCATACTACATTTATATTATTTAGTCAATATTAAAATTTATACCTTTACAAAATACTAAAAATAATATAGAATATTTAGTCAAGGAGAAATATATATGAAAAAAGAATTAATATCTGCATTATTAAGTACAACAATTGCAGTAAATACTTGTGCTACAAGTGTTAGTAGTAAGACTATGGAAAGTGAAGAACCTAAGGAAAAAACTATTGTTGAAATGGTTGATAATATAGCTAGTTTAGTTAAAGAATATATTGAAAGTAATCCATTTTATTTTAATCCCCAACTTGAAGAATATAATTTTGGGTATCTAAAGAAAGATAGTAATGTTTTAGGTATAAAACAAGATGAAGCTATTGAAACAATAAAAAGATATCAAAAAGTTACAGTTATAAATGAAATAAATAATTATTATTATGTTCAAACTGAAGATTGTACCCTAGGTTTAATAAGTAAAGAAAATATAGAAATATTACCTGATTTATTCGTAGAAGTTGATATAACTGATCAAATGGTTTATTTATATAAAAATAACGAACTAGTTTTAGCTAGTCCTTGTGTAACTGGTATGAATAATAAACATGATACAAGAATTGGTTATTTTTCTATTAAGTATAAACAAACTAATACTTATTTAACTGGTCCAGGTTATAGAAGTTATGTAAATTATTGGATGCCTTTTGATGGAGGTATTGGACTTCATGATGCTGATGGATGGAGAAAAAATTATGGCGGAGAAATTTATTTAAAAAATGGAAGTCATGGTTGTGTTAATACACCTGGTGTTGCAGTTAAAGAAATATTTAATACAGTTTCTAAAGGTACTAGAGTTTTAGTTCATAAATAGTTATTTTAAAATATCTAAAACAGAACTTACTAAGTCCATATTATCAATTAAAGAACTTACTTTATCAGTGGTTCTTTTTTTGTATTTTGTTTTCATGATATTATCAAATCCTTTATAATCCATTGTGCCACGATTTAAATCTTTGATGTATGATGAATTTAGTTTAAGTAAGTTATATAAGTCTTGTTTTTCTTTAAAATTTATTATGTTAAATAGACGCATTTAATCCTCGAAAAATTTATTTAAAGGTCTTGGGCTAATAGGACCACTTCCAATTGTTTTAGTTAAATCAGGTGTTGGATTTTTCTTTGTTAAATCACTTACAAAATCTATGGCTTTTTGAGCTGTATTAATATGGCTTTTAATGGAATCAACATCAACATTTTTTACCATTTCAGTTATTTTTGATATACCAGAATCTACTGTTCTATCAGTAGTTTTATATTTACTCCAGATGTTTTCATCTGTACCATATAAATCATATATTTCATAAAACTTTTGCCAAGTCATTTCTCCATTTTTAACATATTTAATAAGTTCTGGTTTAGTTCTAACAAAATTTTTAAAATCATCTTTTTTCATAATGGTCACCTAATACATATTATGTAAATTTTTATTTAATATACAAAAAAAGAGAAACTAGTTCTCTATATCTTGAAGTCATCAATAAATGATGCAAAAGATAATTGTTCCTCTTTTTTAGTTGGTTTTACTTCTTCATCTGTTATTTGTACATCTTCTTTATCATCATTTTTTTCTACTTTAGTTAAGTCAATTAATTCTTTTTTTAGAGCAAATAAATCATAATTATATTTTACACTACTTCCAGTTGATGCTAAATCCATGATTGGTATTTCACTTGTTTTTAATTCATGAATTTCATTATCTGTGCGATATATATTTGTATCTTTTGTAACTGTTAAATATGCAAAATTTATTTTATAATCCTTAGTTTTTGCTTTTTTAAATAACATATTACCTTTTTTAGCACGTGATATACTTACAAGTTCATTTACTTTTACTCTTTTTATTGTTTTATAGTTAGTATAAATATTTAAATATTCTTCCCTTTTTATCGGAGATGCATAAATAACATAATCATCTTTTAAGTTTATACCTTTTACTCCGCTAGCTTTGGTACCTACTACAGGAATTTCATTTGTATTAAATCTTAAGTATAAACCATTATTAGTTACAAATAATACTTCATCACTAGATGTATCTGCATTTATTAATTCATCATCATCTTTTAGTTTTATTGCCATCATTGGTTTTGAATATCTAGTTACTTCGAAGTCTTTAAGTAAAACTTGTTTTGTTAAACCATTTTTTGTAAATAATGTTAAGGTTTTAGATTTATCTTTTAAAATTAGGCTTGCAACAATTCTTTCTTGTTCTTTAATCATTATAGTGTTACTTATGTGTTTACCTAAATCTTTGTATTTTACTTCAGGTAGTATATGAATTGGAACATATAAGTAATTACCAAGGTTTGTAAATAATAATAATGAATCCCTTGTTGATGCCATGAATTTATTGGTAACATAGTCTCCCGGTTTAAGGGTTGTTTCTTCGGTAGATGAAGAAAAACTTTTTTGACTTACACGTTTTACATAACCATCATTAGTTACAACTATTACACATTTTTCATCAGGTATCATTTCTTTTGCATCTAGTTTTATATCAACGATTTCATCACGTATTTCAGTTTTTCTTGGAACTGCATAGTTCTTTTTAACTTCCCTTAGTTCTGATTTCATTAGATTTTTTAACTTATTTTCATCATGTAATATTTCATTACATTCTTCGATTAGATTCTTTAATTTTTCACATTCTTCTTTTAATACTACGATATCAGTATTTGTTAATTTATAAAGTTGTAGTGTAACAATCGCTTCGGCTTGTTCTTCGGTGAAACCATATTTATTAACTAAATTTATTTTAGCATCACTTTTATTTTTACTAGCACGTATTAGAGCAATTACTTCATCAAGGATTGATATCGCTTTGATTAGACCTGTTGCTATATTATAATTTTTAGTGTAGTATGCTAGGTCAAACTCAGTTCTTTTGGTTATAACCTCTTTTTGATGAGCAATGTATGCATCAATTATTTCTAGTATTCCTAGAGTCTTCGGAGTTCTATTTACAATTGCAACAGAGTTATAGTTATAAGATATTTGTAAATCAGTATTTTTAAATAAATATTTCATTATTACTTCTTTATTAGCATTTGATTTTAAATCAATTGCTATTCTTATACCACTTCGATCTGTTTCATCACGAACTTCAGAAATACCTTCAATTTTTTTATCAATTCTTAAAGATTCAATTTTTGCAACAGTTGCTTGTTTATTAACTTCAAAAGGTATTTCTGTAATAATTATTTGTTCTTTACCTTTTTCTTTAACAAATTCATATTTTGCTTGCACTATTACTTTACCACGACCGGTTTTAAAAGCCTCAATTATTCCTTGTTTACCAAAAGCTATACCTCCGGTTGGGAAGTCTGGTCCTTTTACTATTTCAAGTATTGTATCTAGATAACAATTTGGTGAATCAATTCTTTTAATGGTAGCATCAATTATTTCACCTAAGTTATGTGGTGGTATATTTGTTGCGTATCCTGCAGAAATACCATTTGTTCCATTAACTAAAAGGTTTGGAAATTTAGCAGGTAAAACAGTTGGTTCTAAGAATCTATCATCAAAGTTTGGTGCCCAAGCAACAGTATTTTTATCTAAGTCTTTTAATAATTCATTACTTATTTTAGATAGTCTTGCTTCAGTATAACGATATGCTGCAGGTGGGTCGCCATCCATTGAACCATTATTACCATGTATGTCAACTAAAATTGCACTTTGTTTCCACCACTGACTCATACGAACCATGGCATCATATACAGATGAGTCACCATGGGGATGGAATTTACCTAGTACATCACCAACAGTTGCGGCACATTTAATATAACCTTTATCTGATGTGTTTCCAGCTTTATACATTGCATATAAAATTCTTCTTTGAACTGGTTTTAGTCCATCACGAACATCAGGTATTGCTCTATCTTGAATGATTTCTTTAGCATAGGCTGCAAATCTTAAAGACATTATTTCTTCAAGAGAATAGTCTTCAATTCTTTTAATAATATCCATTTTTTACTCCTTTCTATAGTTGTCTTCTAATGTAAATTCAACATTTTCATTTATCCATTCTTTACGAGGTTCTACTTTGTCCCCCATTAAAACTTGAACACGTTTTTCAGCTAGAGCTGCATCAGTTATTTTTACTCTGATTAAGCTACGAGTATCAGGATCCATTGTTGTTTCCCAAAGTTGGTCTGGATTCATTTCCCCAAGACCTTTGTATCTTTGAATACTATATTTTCCAGTATTTTCTCTTTTTATTTCTTCAAGTTCATCATCGGTATAAGCATAAAACCTTTTTTTGCCATAATCAAGTTTATAAAGTGGTGGCATGGCAATATAAAGTTTACCTGTTTCAATTAAACCACGCATGTATCTATAAAAGAATGTAAGTAAAAGTATTTGAATGTGTGCTCCATCAACATCGGCATCGGTCATGATTATTACTTTATCATAGTTTGATTCAGTTGCATCAAATTCTTGCCCAATACCTGCACCGATTGTATGAATTAATGTATTTATTTCTTCATTTTTAATAAGTTCATCTAAAGATGCTTTTTCACTATTTATAACTTTACCACGTAAAGGTAGTATTGCTTGGAACTTTCTATCTCTGCCCCCTTTTGCTGAACCACCCGCAGAATCTCCTTCGACGATGAATAATTCATTGATTTTTGGATTCTTACTTTGAGCTGGTGCAAGTTTCATTGATAAGTTCTTTTCAATACCTTTTTTATTCTTACCATTTCTGGCATCTTCTCTAGCTTTTCTAGCAGCTTCACGAGCAACTTTACTCTTCATGGCTTTTTCTAGAATAGTTGATGCTACTTCTTTATTTTCTTCAAGGAAGAATTTTAATGCTTCGTAAGTAATACTTTCTGTTACGCTTCTTGCTTCAGGGGTACCAAGTTTACCTTTAGTTTGTCCTTCGAATTGTAGTAATTCTTCAGGTATTTTTAAGCTTATTACTGCAGATAATCCTTCACGAACATCAGAGCCATCTAAGTTTCCATCTTTAGCTTTAAAAATATTATTGTTTTTAGCATAGTCATTAAATGCTTTAGTTATACCAGTTTTAAAACCAACTTCATGAGTTCCTCCATCACTAGTTTTAACATTATTAACAAATGATAAGATATTTTCATTGTAAGTATCTGTATATTGCATGGCAATATCTACTTCAATTTTACTTTTGGTATTACTAAAACTAATTACTTTATGTAAGGTATTTTTACCTTCGTTCATGTATTCTATAAAACTTGTTAATCCATTTTCATAATGGAATTTTGCTTGATGTTTATCTTCTTCATCAATTACTTCGATGGTTAGTCCACTTAGAAGGAATGCTGATTCTTGCATTCTTTCACATATTGTTGTATATGAAAAATTACAGTTTTTAAATATTTCTGGATCTGGCAAGAATTTAACTATTGTACCAGTTTTAGTACTTTTTCCAACAGTATGAAGTGGAGTTTTAACATGTCCCCCATTTTCAAATTCAATTGCTGAAATAAGTCCATCACGATATATTACAACTTGCATTTCTTTTGATAAGGCATTAACTACACTTGCACCTACACCATGAAGACCACCGGATACTTTGTAACCTGCTTCAGTAAATTTACCACCGGCATGAAGTATTGTGTATATTACTTCCGGAGTACTTTTTCCAGATGCATGCATACCAATTGGAACTCCACGTCCATTGTCAGCTACAGTTATACTTTTATCTTTATTTATAATTACTTTAATGTAATTTCCATATCCATTTATAACTTCATCTATTGCGTTATCAACAATTTCCCAGACTAAATGATGCATACCTCTTTTATCTGTTGAACCGATATACATCCCTGGTCTTTTTCTAACAGCTTCAAGACCTTCAAGTATTTTAATTGATGATTCATCATAATTTGCCATAATCTCTATCACTTCCTAGACCATTATAACAAAACATCCCAGAAAAAATCAACTTTAATCTTGTTTTTTAGTAAAAAACTTAGGATTTTTGTTATTCCTAAGCTATTTTTTAATCTTATAAGAAAGATTTTGCTAGTTTTTCATTGATTTAAATACTCTATTCCATACTTTATCTGTTGAATAATTTAAAATACCATTTTTGTATACTTTGATACCTTTTTTAAGTAATAAAACAATAAATAGTATCATTATTATAATAGATATAATTATTTCAAAAGCTGATATTTCTCCGATTATATATAATGTTGGGCTTAAGAATGCTGATAAGAATGGTAAATATGATAAAACATGAATAAGAGTTGAACCTTTGAACATTGATGCAGTTATTGCTAAGTAGTAACCTAATACTGATAAAAGCATAACTGGTGATTGTAATTGATTAAAGTCTTCGATATTTACTGTCATTGATGCAAGTATTCCTGATAATATTGCATATGATAAGAATGATAATAACATTAATATTAGAGTTGTTGGAACAAGTACTAGTAATTTATCTGTAAGAATTGATAAATCTACATTTCCCACCAAAGAACTTATTAAACTTAATGGGGATGTTTTAGTTAAATATTTATTTATACCTAGACCAATGAATGCAAATATAATAAGTAATAATCCTTGAATTATTACAAATATGTTACTTGCAAGTACTTTAGAAAATAAATGTATTTTAGGACTTACATTTGATATGATTATTTCCATACTTCTTGTTGTTTTTTCTTCACAGATTTCTCCGCCGACCATTTGAACAAGAAATACCACTAGCATAAAGAATGGTAATATTATTGTTGGAAATACACTATTCATTACTATTTCCATGTTTTCATCAACACTACTTGTATCATTAAGTAGAGTTCTATTTATGGTTGTTGGCATTGATATATTAGATAAAACTATTGGATCTATATTAGCATTAATCATTCCAATTGTTGCTTTTGTTGCATTTAGAGAATTTGCTATTTCTTGATATACTCCATTATCTATTTTACTATTACTTATAACATCACTTTTTAAATATTCTTCATTATCACTATTTAATACTACGATTACTTCAGAATCTTTTAAGTCTTTTTTTAATTCATCTAAAGATTTTTCTTCACTTTTTATTGTAAGTTTTTTATCTTCATCTAAAGATTCTAAAGTGTTTTTAAAATAATCTGCCATATTAGTATTATTATCTATTAAGTAAATTGTCAAATTATCTGAGAAGTCTCCTCCGAAGAATTTAACTATAGAATTTAAGTTAATTATACAAATTATAGCTATTGCTAAGATAATATTTGTTGCTAAAAACCATTTTGAACAAATCTTTTTCTTTAAGCTAACACGTGTTAGATACCAAAATTTCTTATTCATCTTTACCTCCTACATAATGGATAAATATTTCATTTAATGGAGCATCCGCTACAACATATTTTGTAACATATTTATCTTTTACAATGTCAAATACACTTTTTGAAATACTTATATCTTCGATGTGAACTACTACTTCATTTGCTTTTTGTTCTACATCTATTACACCTTTTATTTTCTTTATTGCATCAATATCTAAATCATCAGCTTTAATAATGATATTTTTCTTGGCATAGTTTTCTTTTATTTCATCTAGGCTTCCATTTAATATAGCCCTACCATGTACTAAAATAATTAATTGTTCACAAAAGTCTTCGATATATTCCATTTGATGTGATGAAAATATAATAGAGCAACCTTTTTTTTGGAGTTCTTTTACAGCGTCTTTTAAAAGGTTCACATTTATTGGATCTAAACCTGTGAATGGTTCATCTAATATTAATAGTTTTGGATCATTGATAACTGCTGATATGAACTGAATCTTTTGTTGATTTCCTTTTGATAATTCTTTTATCTTTTTATTTTTGTATTCAGTTATTTCAAATTTTTCTAACCAATAATCTAACTTTTTATCAATGTTGCTTTCATCCATTCCTTTTAAAACCCCATAATATTCAATCATTTCTTTAACAGTTAGTTTAGTTAACAAACTTCTCTCTTCAGTAACAAAACCTATTTTATCTGTTACTTTATAATCAATTTTCTTTCCATCCAGGGTAATTTTCCCTTTGTCAGGTTCAAGTAATCCCATTATCATTCTAAATGTTGTTGTTTTACCTGCACCATTTTCTCCAAGAAGTCCAAATATCTCTCCATTTTTAACAGAAAAAGATAAGTTATCAACTGCAACTAGGCTTCCATATGTTTTTCTAACATTCTCTAATTTTAACATATATACCTCATTTCTTAACATCATTATATTACATATTTTTAAAAAAATAAAGTGTTGCAAAAATTTTTAACAACACTTCGCTTGGGTTAATATATTATTTAATCTAAATATTTCTTCGAACCAAATAAGTATTTCATCACTTAATTCGGTTTCATTACCTGGATAATTTAAATATACATAATGAGACTCTATTTTATCTATTCTATTATGTATATTAATTAATTCTTCTTTGGTTATAAAATTTAGATTTCTTTCTATTTGAAATTTTGCTCCCCAGCTTACTATAGTTTTAAATAAATTTGATAGTTCACCACGAATATCTTTATAAAGTTCTAATTCTTGCATTATTGCAAGGGTACCAATTAGTCTTGTAAAAGCAACTTCTATTTCACATTCTACTTTATATAGTTCTTTTTCGGTCATTTTAATCTACTCCATCAATACAATTATTGTATATCCATTCCTTTATTTCTGTGTAATCATTGGTTTCATAAAATTTAATTAATTTTGTAAAATATTCACCAATTTTTTCAACAGGTACCGCTATTATACCCATTCCGTTTTTTATCATTTCTTTGTTTGCTACTAAGTTTGCTACCCTTTTATTTCCATCTAGAAACATTTGACTTCTTTGAATCCAAAGAAATAGAGTTATACATCTATCTAATTTTTCTGGTATATTCATTATCTCATTTAGTTCTTTATCATAATCACATTCACTTGGTAGTTTTGGTCTATATGATGTACCTGTTATACCTACACCTTTATCTCTAAATTCACCAAGTGGTGTTATTCCTTGACATTCGCATATTTCAAAATGAATCTTTTTGATATAATCAATCGTTAAATCATCATCAATCGTATTAAGAACAAATTTCCAAGCATCTTTTAATCCTTTTAATTTTAATGTATCCATAATAGAAAGATTAACATTATTTATATTATTTAATAAATCTATTACATCTTTAATACTTAAATTAATTCCTTCAAGTTTAGCACTTTTATAAATATTATCTTGTAACTTACTTTTTGCGTATATTATATTTTCTTCTTTAGTCATCTTAACACCTTCTTCAAAGAGATTGTACCACAAAAATAAAAAATAAAAAAGAGGTTTCCCTCTTTCTAGAAAAATGCTCCACCCCAGATTATAGCTAGTAAGATGAATAAAATTAAAACTATAAATGCATAACTAGCTGTAAAAGTATTACCTGAAGTGTTGTCGCATTCTTTTTTACAACAACTCATTTTAACCTCCTTATATATATTTTAAAAATTTAGATAAAGGCCCCTACTATGATAATTAAAAGAATAAATAGTACTAAAATTATAGCAGCTCCAAGGCCATTTCCACAGTTATTCATAAAACTTTCCTCCTTTATTTTGTCTTTTCACTAGTATTCTATGGTTTATTTTTATATTTGTGAGGGCAAAAAATACCTAAAAACATTGTAAAATAGGAAAATTATTGTTATAATACCTACATAAGGAGAGATAGAAAATGAAAAAAAAGATTTTTGCACTATGTGCGATAATGCTACTAGCAAGTGGCTGTGGTAAAGTACCAAAACTAGAAAATGGAAAGGAAGCAATTGTAACTTTCAAAGATGGGGAAAAAATAAGTGTTGATGATTTCTATGAATTGATTAAAAATGAATATGGTTTAAATTCATTAATTTCAATGGTAGATAAATACATTTGTGAAACTGAATTTGAAGATTACAAAGATACTGCAAGTAAGAATGCTGATGCATTAATTAATAGTTTAAAAGAACAATATGGTAGTGAAGATAAACTTCTTGAAGCACTTCAAGGATCTGGATATAATACTATAGATGCTTATAAAGATTATGCATATTTATCATATTTACAAAGTCATGCTATCGAAGAATATGCTAAAACTAAGATAACTGATAAAGAAATAGAAAACTATTATAAAAATGATGCTATCGGAGATATGGAAATTAATCATATTCTTATAACAAGTAATGTTAAAAAAGATGCTACTGATGATGAAAAGAAAGCTGCACAAGATGAAGCTAAGAAAAAAGCTAATGAAGTAATTGATAAGTTAAATACTGCTAAAAAGAATGGTGAAAATATAACTGAAGCATTTACTAAACTTGCTAAGGAATATTCTGAAGATGATTCTAATAAAGATAAAGGTGGTGCACTAGGTAAAATAAATTATGGTTCTTTATCTAGTAAATATGATGAATTAGTTAAAGCTGCTAAATCTTTAAAAGATGGAGAATACTCTACTTCAGTTATTACTACTGAACTTGGATATCATGTAATATTAAAGGTTAAAACTTATGAAAAAGATACTTTAGAAAATTTAAAAGATAGTATAAAAGAAACACTTGCGGAAAAATACATTAAAAATAATCAAAGTAGTATTGGTTTAAATGCATTACAACACTATAGAAAAGAATATAAGATGGAAATTCAAGATGATGAAATGAAAAAACAATATTCTAATTATATTCAAAATGCACTTTTAACTATTCAACAAAATAATAGTTCTAAATAGTTGCATGCAAAAAGCACAATTAAGTGCTTTTTTTAATCTTTAACAAAGACAATCTACATATGTGTCTGATAGACATCTTATACAACATAAACAACTACAATCCATTGTAAAGAATACATTCGTAGCAACATATGGATAAATGCTTGTTTCATCTGTGTTATCTGCTAAAACTCTAAATGTACAACAGTTTCCTTCTATTTTTTCTACTCTAAATACATTTGAACATGTATCTGTATTACCTGTGCATGTTGCAGTTGAATCTTTTGTTATTGGCATACTCCATGGAGTACCATTACCACAACAAGTATATAGCATAACTGGTCTAGTATTACATATTAAACAATTAGTACCTCCACCTAAAACTGGTCTATCACAAGTTTGTAAGCAATTATCTGGACAAGCATTTTCTTGAAGAACTAATATAACACAAAGTATTTCATTTATGCAATTTCCATCTGTTCTATTTTCTTTATTCATAAACTAATCACCCTTTCATGTACTTTCATTAATAATTTATGATAACATTTAAAATAAGTGTATGCTTTTTACTTTATCTTTTTTCTAAATTATGGTATGATTAATATGGTGATGATATTTTGAAAATATGGATTGAATACATAGTTATAGCTATTATTCTAATTATTATTTCATTAGTTATAGTTAAATTATCAAAAAGAGATTTTAAAGTTGAAGCTAATAAACTAATTACTTACCTAGGTGGTAAAGATAATATAGTTAATGCTGAATGTAATATGTCTCGACTTAAAGTTATTTTGAAAGATGTAACTTTAGCTAATAAAGATGGTATTCAAAAATTGGGTGCTAAAGGTATCGTTGAAATTGATAACCAACTTAAAATAATATTTGATAAAAATGCTAAACAATTAAAAAAGTATATCGAAGAAATTATCTAAGATATGCTTTTTTCTATGTCTATTATATCTGTTATTTTTATTTTTTTATTATCTATTGTTAAGAGATATATACTTGTTTTACCTACGATTACTTCATCAATTATTTTATCTTTTAGGGTAATTCTTACCCTACTTTTATAAACATGATCTAGTGAACCAAATATTTCATTTATTTTTTTATTTACATCTTTTTTAGATAAAGCTTTCGGGGTACGATCACTATAATATAAGTCTTGGTAGTTATTTATTTTTTTATCTATTGGGTTTGCAAAAACTTTAGGTAACTTATCCATTTTCCACCTCACTATATTTTATGATAAATATTAAAAAAATACACATAATAGTAATATGAAGAAGTTGTTAAGTAAAAGGGAAATGTTTGTTTTGCCTCTTTTGTTATTAATGATACTAAGTATTATTTCATTATATAATACTAGAGGTTTAAGTACTATTTATAAATATAATTATTTAAAACAAATTATATGGTTTGTTGTTGGAGTTATTAGTTTTTTTGTAGTACAAAAGATAAATACTAAGAAGTTATTTAAGTATTCAATAGTTTTATATGTAATCACTAATATGTTACTTTTATATTGCTTAATCTGGGGTGATGTTATAAATGGTGCTAGAGCTTGGATTAAGTTGAAGTTTTTTTCTTTTCAACCGAGTGAACTTATGAAGTTATCCCTTACATTAGTACTTAGTAATATTTTATGTAAGTATAAAAATACTGGTATTAAAAGTGAATTTGTTTTTTTAAGTAAGATATTAATTTTTTCAATTATTCCTTCGGTGCTTGTTTTTTTAGAACCAGACACGGGTGCAATAATATTTTATTTACTTATTGATTTAAGTATTATTTTGCTTAGTCATATACATAAGTTTTGGTATTACTTAGTTGGTTTTATAATTATTTTGTTTTTATCAATATTTATTTACTTTTATTTATTTAATAAAGATTTACTTATTAGTTTAATTGGTACAAGTTTTTTTTATAGAGTTGAAAGATTAATTACTTTTAAAACAATGAATTCATATCAGTTAGGTAATGCGTTAATTGGGATTGGTTCATCAGAGTTTTTAAATTTGATACCTTTAAACAAAATATATATACCTGAGGCACATACCGATTTTATTTTTTCATATATAATAACTAATTTTGGTTTTATATTCGGGTTTATAATTTTTATTCTTTATTTTTTAATGGATGTATATTTAGTAAATAAGTTATTTAATATTGAAAATGGTGAGGTTAAATGTGTACTTATGGCTTTTACAATTATGTTTTTATTTGGTCAAGTTATAAATATTTCAATGAATCTTGGACTTTTACCTATCATGGGAATACCTTTGCCTTTTTTATCTTATGGAGGTTCTACGATAATAATTTATTTTTTATTTTTAGGTATTGCATTTAAAAAGCCATATTTTCATATGGCTTAATAGTAATATACTCTAGGTATTGGTTGATAATAACTATATGAACTTTGATAATATGGCATTCCTTGTTGTGGTGCAACATTATATATTGGTCTTGGACGAGATAAACCTACAGCTGCTCCGCCGGCTAAGCCACCAAGTAAGAATGGTACAAAGAATTGTCTATCACCTTGATAATATTTGTAATACATAATAACCCTCCTAAAATATAATATGGCACATTTTTTTTGTGATAATTATATTAACCCAGAATTATTTTGTTATTATCTCTTTTTAATTTAAATGTTAATAAGTTATTTAACTTTGTTATGGCATCATCTACCATAGATAAATATTCTTCTTTACTAAAAATGTATATTGTATCTATTTTAGTTATAATCATTTCTTTACTTTTTAATATAATAAATTCATAAATTATTTCTAGTTCGATGCTTTCAATAATTTGTTTTTTAGCTAATTTTTTACTTACTTTTAGATATTCTTTCATGTCACCACTCTTTTCTATATAAATTATATCAAATATTTTCGTATTTGTCTGTAAAAAACGAATATTTTTATTTTTAATGGGAAAATTAATATGGTGACGAGTAGTGGAAAATGACAGATTGTTTGATTTACGTGATTATAACAATCTAACTCAAAAAGCAGTTGGTGAACTTCTTGGAGTTCGTCAACAAAGCTATGGTGAATGGGAAAAAGGTAAAAAAATTATACCTTTAAAACATTTAATTACCTTAGCTAAATATTATAATTTGAGTTTAGATTATATGACGGGTCTATCAAAAACAAAAGATATCTTTCAAAATCTAGATGAATTAGATAAGAAAGATATTGGCAAGAGAATTATTTACTTGAGAAAGATTTATAATATCAATCAAAAGACTCTTGCAAAAAGTCTAAATACTTCACCATCTACTATTTGTGCATATGAAAAAGGTTATACCACTATTTTAACAGCATTTGCATATCAAATTGCTAAGGAGTATAACGTTTCAATTGATTGGTTAGTTGGTGCAAGTAAGGAAATGAAAAGAAGTTAACAAAGACTTCTTTTTTATATGAAAAGGCCTTAATCAATAAGTCCTAAATAGTAATTTTTCTTTCCCTTTTTAATTAGTAATACCTTAGATTCTATAGCATCTTCTTTAGTTACTATTTTTTCTACATCATTTATTTTTTTATTATTAATACTTATGGCATTATTTGAAATCATTTCTCTAGCTTCTCTTTTACTTGATGTTATATTGTTATTTACTAGTAAATCCACTAAAGAGATATTATCATTTGTTGTAAATCTTGGTACATCTTTAATATTATTTATTATTTCATCACTAGATAGATTCCATATTTTTTCTGAGAATAAGCATTCAGATATATTTAATGCTTTATTAAATTCTTCTTCACCATGTAAGTCAGTAATAATTTCTTTTGCTAGTGTTTTTTGAGCTATTCTTAAGTGAGGTGCTTCATTTTGTTTTACCATGATTGCATCAATTTCTTCCGGAGTTAAGAATGTAAACACTTTTAAATATTCATATACTTTTGAGTCATCAGTATTAATTAAGTATTGGTATAATTCATAACTTGATGTTTTATTTATATCAAGCCATAAAGCATTTCCTTCACTTTTACCAAATTTTTTACCTGTTGCATCAAGTATTAATGGCATTGTAAATGCATATGCTTCTTTACCTTTCATTTTTCTAATTAGTTCAATTCCTGTTGTGATGTTACCCCATTGATCTGATCCTTCAACTTGCATAGTACAATTCATCGTTTCATACATGTGTAAGAAGTCATACCCTTGGATTAACATATAACTAAATTCAGCATAAGTTATACCTGATTCTAATCTTCTTTGTATTATATCTTTACTAAGCATATAATTTACATTTATGTATTTACCTACATCACGTAAAAAATCTAGAAAATTATAATCTTTAAACCATTCATAGTTATTAACAAGTTTTGCTTTACCATCAAATATTTTATCAATTTGTTTTTTAATACATTCAATATTGTGATTAAGAGCATCAATACTCATTATTTCTCTTTCTGCAGTTGGTCTTGGGTCTCCGATTCTTCCAGTTGCTCCCCCACATAAAAGTATTGGATTATGTCCCATTTTCATTAATCTTTTTGCTGTAATAAGAGAACTATAATGACCTAGATGTAATGAATCTGCAGTTGGATCTGTTCCCCAGTAGAATGTTACTTTTTCATTATTAATTTTATCTTCGATGTCATCACCTGCAACATCTTTAACTAATCCTCTCCATTTTAATTCTTCCCAATTTGTCATAAAAATCTTCCTTTCAAAAAATATAAAAAGGATGATACCCAAGGAGTCAATATATGACGGTACCATCCTTTATTTAACTTATTGTATCTTAACGCGATTTAAACGATTCAGCTCCGGAGTCGTAAATTCCATCAATCACTGATTGGATAAATTATAGCATAAACAATAATCTATTGCAAGTAGCTTGTCAAACTTTTTTCAATATCTGTCTTAATGATAATTTCTTTATTATCAACTGGATGATTAAATTTTAAGTAATATGCTTGAAGCAATAACTCTTTATTTTTGGTATTACCATATTTTTTATCTCCGATGATGGGATGAAGAATATATGCAAGTTGCACTCTGATTTGATTTTTTCTACCAGTTTTAATTTCAATGTCAAGTAAACTACATTTATTATTTTTAGATAATACTTCATATTTGGTTATACTTTTTTTACCCATTACTTTATTGTTTGTTACAAATACTTCACCTGTTTTAGACTCTTGCAAATAATTTATTAAGGTTTTATTTTCTAGTACTTCTTTTTCCACTACCGCATAATATTTTCTTATTACTTTATTCCAATTATTTTGTAATGCATATTTTATTTTTTCATTTTTGGCAAATAACACTAAGCCACTGGTATCTTTATCCAGACGATGAACAATAAATATCTTATTCTTTGGATTTTTCTTTTTTTCATATTCTTTTACTTCATCATATAAATTTAAATCATTATGATTATCACGCGATATTGTTAATAAACCATGTCTTTTATAAACTATGATTAAGTATTTATCTTCATATAATATATTTAACTTTTTCATGAGTCACTTCCTCGTTAATGATTATATCATAGAATTAAACAACAATAGTACTATTTTATTATTTGTAAAACTATTTATATTTTATTATAATATTTATAGATACATTTAGTGTGCTAGGTGTTTTACCCTCAGTCCATTAATTAATTATTTAATAATGGAAGGAGTTTTTTTATGAAGTACTTAATAGTACTCATAATATTTCACAATTAAAAGCAATACCTTTTCTTAAATTTATTTACATTATAGCAATCCTATTTTTTTAATACATTATTTTCAGATTTTAAAATAATACTAATTGCATCAGTTTCTTTAATTCATTTTTATGGTAACATATAAAAACTATTTTCACAAGATAAATTTTCAAAGGTTGTAAATTCGTGACCTTTGAAACCTTTATTTTTTTAATACATTATTAATTGCTGAATATGTACTATATTATAGATCAGTTGGCTAGTCCCACATTTTAGTTTGATGTGTTTTTGACAAAATAAAAAGCCCGTAATTCGGACTTTGATTTTCTTCTGGTGGAGAATGTGGGACTCGAACCCGCGACCCCCACGGTGCAAGCGTGATGCTCTAGCCAACTGAGCTAATTCCCCAAGAACAAGAATATTTTATCATATTTTGATAAAATAATCAAGCTATTTTTGCACATCTTCAACAATTTTTATTAATCCTGCTTCAACTTCTTCAAGGGCTCTACCTAAACTTCTTTTATTTTTGTATTCTGATTCTTTCATTTGGTAGTGATTATTTTCAAGCATTTGCTTACTTCTTATTGAAGCAACATGGACTAATTTGTATTTTGAATCTACAATGTTTAGTAATTTATCTATTGATGGATAAATCATATTTTTCACTTCCCTCTTCATTAATATGATACAAGATACCACAATATTATGCAAGAAAAATGTGAAAATTTGACACTAATTTGACATTTATTTAGAAATATTCCTTAAAGCATCTAGTATTACTACCATTGCCCAAGTATCTTGCTTGCAATAAACTTTAAGATTTTCATATGTTTTTTCTAACTCTTTTTTAGTCATATTATTATAATTTGCATATGCAACAATTGCATCAGTACCATTATGAACTTCAAGATTTTTATATGAAAGATCACTAAATACTGGTAGGGTCTTCTTTATTGAATATGAACCACTTAAGGATTTATCATAAAAGTTTGGTAAAGCACTTCTTTCTTTATCAAATCCAAGACTTTCATATAACTTCGAATTAGTATTTACTAACCATAATAAATCAAAACCACAATTATAAATGGACATTAAATCATCTTTATACTTGGGAAACATTTCTGCTAGTTCTTTGATTCTCCCCTTTTCAAAAGCAACATTCTGAGCAAATAAGGTTCCATCTGGTTTTATGTATTTTAATAAATTTTTAATTAGTTCTTCCCTTTCATCTTTATCAAATGATTTTGCTAAGAATACATAATTATCTTTATCTTTATCACAAACCCCAGGTTTCTTTTCAACATGTAGGCTAAATTCAAATACTGATTGAATATATGGGTGTTCACCTTTAAATCTTGGTACTGGACATGGCAATGTTTCAAAATCAAGGTGATATATCGGGTACTTTAATTCTTTTAATCCGGCGATAATTTTTTCTTTATCGATGTACTCTTTATTACTACTTAGACAATATCTTTGAATCATATGTTTTTTATTTGTGATAAAACTATCTGGTATATCAAGCATATTTATGTATCCCGCATTTATTAAATCCAGTCCTTTTATTCTTGTTCCATCTTTTATTTTAAAACCTGATGCATTATTTAAATAATTTAGACTTGAATTTTCTTCAGGTATAAATGATGCACATATTGTTTTAAAGAATGGACACTCACGAATTTTATTTCTTTGGCAATAACGACCCAGATTAACTGGAGAAGCATTTAAAATATCTATATCATGTTCTAGTTTCTTTCTTATATCACCTATAATACTTAGATAATACTTTGTAATACTTGTTAAATCTATAAAGTTAATTAATTCATTACCATATTTATCCATATTATATACTGGTTTACCAGAGTCATACGTTCCATCAAAAACATATTTATTATTTAATACTGCTAGATAATATTTTATATCTTTACTAGATTTATTATTATTTTTATATTCTCCTTCAAGGAAGTATCTTTGGACAGCTAAGTCAAATACATAACCTCCTACACTAGAATATCTATCAAACAATTTATTTTTTTGTTCATTATAATTTTCTATTGGCATTTCTTTTGATATGTCATAGTTTGGTAATTCGTCTTTTAAATAATAACAATTTGTATTTTCATCAAATTTAAAGATAGAATATTTATCTTTTTTAGGATAACCTGATTCTAAATGTTCATATTTATTAATGGTTGTTGCTTTTACTTCGATGATATTTTCTTTATTTTTATTTTCATTATAGACATCAACATAACAAAGATAAAGTATTTTACCATTATCATATTTATAACATTTTTGTTCTTTAGTTTCTAGCGAAAAAATTGATGAACCACCAAAATACTTGTCCACTAATCTAGCAGATTGTACTTCCACTTCCTTATAATATGGCATTAGAGCTTCAGTTTGTTTATTTTCTTTTATTGTGTTATCTATAGTGTATGATGCATCATCAAACATACTTGATAATATTTCTTTTATTTTTTCTTTTGTTTCTTCTTTTTTATATTCTTCGTAAGTTATTTCACTTTTTAGTTTATCTTTTTTTATATTAAGTAGTGCAACATATCTTGGACATCTTGTATAATTTATGAAGTCTGTTTTAGTTATAGCCATATTAACTTAGTACTTTCGCTGTTACTTTAGAATCAATATTAGTAATTTTAACCTTTACTTCATTTAAATTACTTTTTCCATCCCTGGGATCAAGCACTTCCCCATCTTTATTACTTATGATAGCTGCAGCATCTGCTAATTCTTTAACTGTTAAATAAATTGTATCGCTATCTTTAAATAATTCATCTTTTGATTTTGCATAGATACTTGCTTGTTCTTCGATAGCTGCTATTTTTTGTTCATACATTGTATCTTCATAATTAACATTTATATCTTTGGCAATGACTCCTACTCCAATAAAATAAAATAGACTAAATACTGCTAATACAATTACTAATTCAACCACTGTATATCCTTTATTTTTCATCTTTACTCTCCTTTTTTGTATATCCTCGATACTCCCAAAGAGGAAACTCACTTCTTATTTCAGTTATTTCTTCAATCATTTTTAATCTTAGTTTATCACCCTTAAATTCAAATAAACTAAGAATGGTATCTTCTAGATTTTTATTTGCTTTTTCTTCTTCATTTAATGAGTTATATAAGTATGGTATAACTATATTTTTATCAATAAATGCTATATCACTATTTTTAAATACATAGTGATTTTTTAACATTTTGATGAATGCTTTGTATGATTTAATACCATGATGATATGTGTTATTACCCATTTTAATATAATCTTTGATTGTAAAACTCTTATAATTTTTATCTTTAAAATATCTATTTATTCTTTTTTTATTATTTAATTTATTAGTAATAATTCTATCTATTAATACTTTATAATCTTTTTTATAATAAAATTCTAGTTTTGGTATTATTAAATTAAAGTTATCGATACTTGATATTATTATGTTAAAATATTCTATATCAATTACTCCGTATGCAATAATTATTCCATCCATCATTTTATACAAATCATTATTTTTCTTTACATACTTTATTACTTCTTTACTACTTATTATTTTCTTTAAGTCGATATCTGTTACTACAGATAAGTTATCTAGAGTGTAAAAAATATGTTGTTCTTTTAGATAATTAATTAGGTCTTTATTATTTATAAGTTGTTCCTCACTTGGTTTTTTTACTATTTTTGTAAGTAATCCAAAATCTTTTTGGTCAAGTAACTTTATAATACCTTTAAAATAATTATCTTTGATGTTAACTAAAGAATTTATTAATTCTTCTTTTTTCCCTTTTGATTCTTCTATTTTAGGATAATCAAATATTATACATAATTTGTTATAACATTCAATTATTTTGTTTAATTCTTCTTTTTTTAAATTACTTAAATATTCTTTAAATGTTTTATTTTGTTCTAGCATTATTTTACCTCCGTATACATTGTATCAAATTTTTAGGTATTTTTCCAGACATTTCATAAAAAAAGAGCTACGTTTGTAACTCTTTCTAGCAACATCTTGGTCCATAGATGTTTTCACAGACATTTTCTTCACAACATGTGTATTCTGGTGTAAATGTATGTCTAAAAACATGGTGATTGATAATTCTTGTATTACATGGCATTACATGGGGAACTTCATGGCAAATGTATCTGTGGCACACTCTTTCTTGTGGACATTCATAAATCGGAGTACTCATGCATCCACCGATAGGCATTGTCATATTCATTTCTTTTTCATATGGTGAGCCCATCATTTTATCCATATTTTTTGAAGTAACTTCTTCTTTAAAACTTTCATTAAAATAATTCATATCAACATTTCCTTTCTAATTTATAGTATGAATTATATTTTTTTTGAACTAAGACAAAAACACAGTTATCTAAATATTTCTATTATATTTAAAATACTTGCAAGTACTTGCCTGATATTATATGAAATAAGTAAATTAGATGATAATTTATTAACCTTCTTTAGTTTTATAATCATGTAAGTTGTTAAAATAATTAATATAACAATCCATATAAATGCAAGTATTTTCTTATATGAAAAAAGGACTTTGTTTAGTCCTTCTTGTTTGGAAATAATATATCTTTTACACCATAGAAATATTGGCATCCACTTATTACTGATAATATTACTGCAGATATAAGTAAAATATCTGAAAGTGGGAAGTTTATTAATTCAAATGGTAAATTGTAAAAGAATGTTAGAGTTAAACCACTCATCATACAAATGGTTTTTAATTTACCTAGTATCGATGCTGCTACTACTTTGCCTTTTTGTCCTGATATCATTTTACATGAATCAACTACTATATCACGAGATATTATAACAACTGGTATTACAATAGATATAGCACCATCATATGCAAGAATTATTAATAAACCATTTACTAATAATTTATCAGCGATGGCATCCATTACTTTGCCAAAATCCGTTACTAAATTATATTTACGAGCAATATATCCGTCTAATGAATCTGATAGAGATGCTATTAGAAAGATAATTCCAGCTATTATGTATTTAAGTGATACATTAACATTACCTATTTGCCATGTAGCAAAATTTATTCCTAGTTGATACCACGGAAGCAACATTCCTATGAGTAAAAGTACCGATAATGCTATTCTTGTCATTGTTATTTTGTTTGGTAAATTCATTTTATCCCTACTTTCCATAACTAATTGTATCTGTTACATTACGATTAATTGTAACTTGTTTAACAGACCAGATAATTGCCACTAAAACAAGTAATAAAATAAAAACATATATTGCAACATATACCCATTTATTATATTTTTTAGCTTGTTTAGTATATGGAGAAGCAATTTTTTTGGTATTGTCTTCTTCTTTTAATTTTAGTTCAATTGTTTTTTCAATGTCTTTGATTGGAATCTTTGATGTGTATTCAAACATGTATTCATTAAATTCATCAATTAGTTCTTTTTCATTTAAACCTAAGTATTTAGCATAATTTGAAATATAATCTTTAAGTTCAAATATATCTTTGAATGCACCAGTTCTTCCATCTTCAATATTTTCTAGTATTTCTACCTTAATATTTAAATCTTTACTTGCTTCATTTAAACTAACACCTGATGACTCCCTTGCATACTGAAGCTCCTCACCAATTTCGTTCAAAATATTCACTCCTTTTTTAATTGAAAATAAAAAATAATCTAAGTAAGCCATGTTTTGTTCTTCATATGAAGCGACAAATATTTATCTTATCTTTCGATACCCATTCTTAATTCATTTCTTAAGAATCAAGGCTCCCCTACCAAAATTTGGGTTTCTCGCTTGCGGGGTTTACCACGTTCCACTTACAAAGTTTCCCTTGTAACTCGTCTCTTTGGCACTTTTATATCTACTAAAACCATTTGAGGTTTCCTCGAAGCCGTTAGTTATAAACTACCCTAAGTTATTTTTTCCTTAGGCACAAACACTACAAGCATCTCAGCTTGTGCGAGCATGGACTTTCCTCTACATAACTATTTTATGCAGCATTTGTCACAAGATTATTCATTATTTCCGTATACTACTTTTTCTAGTTGACTAATTCTTTTAAGTAAATCAACATTATTAATACTTCTTGATGGAGTATCACTATTTGTTGATGCTACTTCTTGTAGTCTTCTAATTTCTCCTTTTAACTTGATGTTATCATCAGTTAAATCTTTAATGTCTTTTTCTAATTTTTTTACAATATTAGAATATTCCGTATAATCACGGATAACCATATCCAAAAACTTATCAACTTCTTGAGGTCGATATCCCCTTGCATCAATTTTAAATTCTTTCTCAAGTATTTCTTGAGGAGTTAAATACAATCGATCGTTATACAATATACTCACCTCTAACAAGAAAATTATACCAATAATTTTAAGATTCGTCAATATCATGTGATGTACCAATTTTAGGATTAGGTAAAAATATGGTATCTAGTGTTGCCCAATCTATCTTTTCCATCATTATATTTATTATATTATCTATATTCATTTTCTTCACCATTTATATTTTACAAAATATTTTTAATAATTTCATTATTTTCGACAAAAGATGTCAAAAGTTTTAAATGTCTACATTTGACAATTTTATGGGTTTTACTATAAATTTAGAAAAGAATATGGTATAATTTTATTGCAGGTGATGTTATGTTATATCCGGGCAACATTAAAAAAGAATATAAAAGTGTTGTTTCTTATAAAAATCGAGGTATGACTCTTGAATATTTAATTGAGAAAGCTAATATTTATTATAGAGATAATGATATAGCATATATTTATAAGAAACCTACTCCGATAAGAGTTGTTAAAACTAGTTTTAGTGGAAGTGGTAAGAGAATTACTGATGCATTTTATGAACTTCCATCAACACTTGATTTTAATGGTTTATATAAAGGTAAATATATTGAATTTGATGCAAAGGAAACTAAAAATAAAACATCTTTTCCTGTAAGTAATGTTCATGATCATCAAATTAAACATATTAGAAATATACTTAATCATGGTGGTATTGCTTTTTTAATTATTTATATGAATGATTTGTATTATATATTACCTGGGAAAAAATTTATAGAATTTATTGATAAAAATATGCGAAAAAGTATTCCTTATGAATATATTAAAGATAATGGAATTTTAGTTAATGTTACCTTGAATGGTTTAGATTATTTAACAAAGTTAGGAGAATTGTTATGAAAAAGTTAAAGTTAAAGTTTAAAAAATTTGGCACAAAAAATAAAAAGAATCCTGGAGAAAAGAAAAATGTTGGTGAAACTATATTATCAATTATTTTAATTGGTGGTATTGCAGTTATATCTATAGCTTTAGTATTTGCATTATATATCATTATTTCATCACCAGATTTTGATAAAGACAAACTTTATTCAAAAGAATCTAGTGTATTATATTATAATGATGGTGAAACGGAACTTGCAAGGCTTGGTCAATATGATAGAGTTTTAGTAAATTATGATCAGTTACCTCAAGTGTTAATTGATGCCATAGTTGCTACCGAAGACTCAAGATTTTTTAAACATAGTGGTCTTGATGTTGCAAGATTTGCTAAAGCTAGTGCTGGTCAACTTCTTGGTAAAGAATGGGCTGGTGGTGCATCAACTTTAACAATGCAAGTTGTAAAACGTGCTTATACTTCCGGAGAATCTGAAGGTATAAAAGGTATTATAAGAAAATTCACAGATATATATATGGCTGTGTTTAAAGTAGAAAGTAATTATACAAAAGAGGAAATTATTGAGTTTTATGTAAATAGTCAATGGTTTGGTTCAACAGGTTCACTAAATAATTCAGGATTTGCAGGTGTTGAACAAGCTTGTCAAAATTTCTTTGGTAAGTCTGTTTCAGATATAAGTTTAGCTGAAGCATCAATTATAGCTGGTATGTTTCAAAATCCAACTACTTACAATCCTTATACAAAAACAAATAATTTAAGAAAACGTCAAAAAACTGTATTAACACTTATGGTAAACCATGGTTATATTACAGAAGAAGAAAAACAAGCAGTATTAGATATTCCAATTGAATCATTATTAGTTAAACAAGAAAAATCTGGTAATGGTGAAAGCAGAGCTGCGATAGATTATATTATTAATGAAATTAAAAGTGATACTGGGTATGATATAAGAAGTGTCCCAATGAAAGTGGTTACAACAATAGATAAAGATGTTCAAGATGTTTTAAATAAGCTTGAATCTGGGGAAATATATACGTTTCCAAATGAATACATGCAAGAAGGTGTTGCTATTACAAGTATAGAAGATGGTGGTATTTCAGCATTATCTGGGGGAAGAAATTATAGAGCTCGTGGTACAAACAGAGCAACAACGAAAAGACAACCTGGTTCAACTGCTAAACCATTATTTGATTACGGTCCATATATTGAACATTTAAATGGATCTCCAGCTTCCCTATTCTTAGATGAACCAACTACTTATACAAATGGTACAGCAATAAAGAATGCTGATGGAAAATATAATGGTTTAATGACCATGAGAGATGCCCTAGCTGCATCAAGAAATATTCCAGCATTAAAGGCTTTTCAAGCAGTATATAAAGAAAATCCAAATTATATTAAGGATTTTGTTAAGAATTTAGGTATTGATTATGGCGGAGAATTATATGAATCTGCAGCAATTGGTGGTTTTGATGGAGTTAGCCCTATTCAAATGTCCGCTGCTTATGCCGCTTTTGGTAGAGGTGGTTATTATATTGAACCTTATTCATATAAAGAAGCTACATTATTAGAAAATGGTAAAGTTTATACAAAGAAACATGATAAAGTTAAAGTTATGAGTGAAGAAACTGCTTATATGATTACGGATATGTTAATTACTGCAGCTCAAAGAGGTGTTGGTGGTGTATCAGTAGGTGGTACTCAAATAGCTGCTAAGTCAGGTACTACAAACTTAGATAAAGCTACTACAGAAAAATATGGAATTCCAGCTTCATCAACCAGAGATGCATGGAACATTACTTATTCACCAGAATATGCTATTGCATTATGGATTGGATATGATATCAATAATTCAGAACATTATTTAAATGCAATTATAGGTGGTAGAGTTAGAAATGCTGTTATGAAAGCTGTTGGGTCTAGAGTTTATTCTAAAAATAAAACTTTTACAAAGCCCAGCGGGGTCGTTCAAATTGAAATAGAAAATGAAACTATCCCTACACTACTTCCTAGTGAATATACTCCGGAAAATTTAAGGTCAACAGAATTATTCAAAGATGGAACAGAACCTACAGAAGTATCAACAAGATTTGAAAAATTAAGTAATCCTACTGATGGTAATTATACATTTGATGGTAGAGAAATAAAACTTACTTGGACAGGTATTAAAACACCAGATGTAATTAGTTCAACATACTTACAAGAATATTTTAATACTTATTATGGAACAAGTGCTTATAAGTATTATGAAAGTAGAATTGCATATAATAATTCTTATGTTGGAACACTTGGTTATAATATTTATGAAAAAACTAGTGATGGTAATTTAACCTACTTAGGCAGAACAGATAATACTAGTTATACAGTTACTAATCCATCAGGTGGTAATACAACTTATATTATAAAGGCAGCTTATTCATTATTTCAATCAAATATGAGTGATGGATTACAAATTAAAACAAATACATCAATAGGACCAAGTACTGGTGATATAGATAAAGATAAAGATAAAGATAAACCAGATGATAAAAATAATAATGACAAAGGTAATATTGATTTAGAATAGTAAAAGTACTCAAGAATAAATCTTGAGTACTTATTTATTTGTTAAAGACTAATGTTAGATGAATATGGTGAGTATCTGTGCTGTTATATTTGCATTGAATGAATATCAAAAAAACAAGGTTAAATTTTATCTACCTTGTTATAATTACATATACTTATAAATGGACAATTATTACATTCTGGTTTTATACTTTTACATTTATATCTTCCAAATAAAACTAATTGATGATGGAGTTTACTCCATTTATCTTTAGGAAATACTCTCATTAAATCTTTTTCTATAATAGATACATCAGTACTATTACTTAAACCTAATCTATTAGATAATCTTTTTACATGAGTGTCCACTGCTATTGCAGGAACATTATAAATATTTGATAAAACAACATTACATGTTTTTCTACCTACCCCGGGTAAATTTTCTAAATAATCTCTATTATTTGGAACTATTCCATTATAATCTAAAACTAATGAATTTGCTATATTTTTTATAAATATAGCTTTTTTCTTATATGTACCAACTGGATATATAATAGCCTCTAAAGTATTTAAATCTATATTACATAAACTAAATATATCATATTTACTAAATAATACTTTAGTTACTTCATTTACTCTTTTATCTGTTGATTGAGCAGATAAAACTGTTGCTATTAGTAATTCATAATCTTTATTATAATTAAGTTCACATTTAGCTTCTGGATATAATTTATCTAACTCATTTAATATAAATTCACTTTTCATTTAACCAATCAAAATCCATAATACTTGCTTCATATACCGGAGCTTCTGGAATACTTTCTAATTGTTTTTTAATATCAGTTGGTTTTTTTATACCTTTTCTATTCCATTCATATAATACTTTATCTATATATCTTAAATTTGGCACTCCATTATAAACTGCCTCTTTTAAGGCTGCAATAACTAATTCTTCACTAAAACCATTATCTATCCATGCATTAATTATTTCATAATCCATACTTGATAGAGTTCTTCCAAATTCTTTTTCAAATATTGTATAGATATCCTCTTTTTTTATTTCTTCTTCTTTTGTTTTATATTCTGTTTTTATTTCGTTATAAAAATTGTCTAGGGAAACTTTTTCAATTACTTTTCCATATCCATCTTTGATAGCTACGACTTTAATTAACTTTTTTGCCATTAAAGATCCATATGCTTGTAAAATTTGTTCTTCGCTCATATTTAATGTTTTTGATAAAAGTGCTATATCAAATATGGAATCATATGAATTATCAAAATATAATAAAAGTAAAAATTCATTTAAAGATAAATTTAGTTTTAATGCTTCTTTGATAAATATTGTTTCTGCCACTAACTTTTTATTATCTTTAAACATAATTTTCACTTCCTTTCATTTAAATATTTTATTATTTCCTTTTTCTTATTTTTTAATTTACCTTTTAAAATAGAGCTTTCTAAATCTTGATAAATAGAACCAATTATTTTACCTGTGCCAAAATTACTAGCTATATATTTACTATCTATATCAATATCTTCTCTTGATTTAATAGGTAATTTATTATACATTTTTGTTATATTTTTTGGGTTTAAATTAAGTATTTTACCCGCAGTCATTGATACATATAACCCATATTTATATAATATTTCATTATTAATTCTACCAAAGTTTAATACCTCGGTAATTTTTATTATATTCCCTTTTGCTGCATTTGTAAATGGTATATTTGAAACTTTTACTTGAGCCCACATACCAATTGGATCATCTACATAGTTAATAGTTTTAAAATCTATACCTAATACTTCATTTATTTTAGTATCATTAAATATATCTATTGCTTTTTTAAAGTTTTTAGACATAAATATTCTATCTAATTCTTCTTTTATTCTAGAAGATGATAATGTTTTAACTAAATCTTTATATTCTTTTATTTTTTCATATAACTTTTCTTCGATATCAAAGTTAAGTACTGCACTAAATCTAATTGCACGCATTATTCTTAATGGATCATCTTTTAGTTTTTCATCAATATTACCAATCATACGAATTAATCTTTTATCTAAATCATCACACCCATGCATTGGATCTATTATTTTACCATCTTTATTCATACATATTGCGTTAATTGTAAAATCTCTTCTTGTTAGGTCTTGTTCTAGATTAGTTATATAATTAACTGTACTTGGTTTTCTATTTACATAATTTAAATCTTCTCTGAATGTTGTTATGTCTATGTTATATTTTCCCATTAAAAAATTAACACTACCGTAGTTACTTTTGCTGCTTTGAAACATTCTATGTATATCTTTAGGAAGTGCATCAGTTGCTATATCAACATCAAAGGAATTTATGCCAAGTAAAAAGTCTCTGACATAACCACCAACTAGATATGCTTGATAATTATTTTTGTTTAAAGTTTCTAATATTTTCTTTATATTTTTTTCCATTTAAATACCCCATTTAATTATATCAAAGTTATTAAAAAAAATCACTATATTTTAAGCTTTATACAGATTTATTACACCTAATTTATTATATTCTAAGATATTTTCCCATAAGTCATTAGTTACATTTCTCTCTTTTTTGGGATGCACTAAAAATCTTATTGTAAATTCTATATGATTATCTTTATATTCAGTATATATTATGGGTTTTAAATTATTATAATATATTCTATATTGTCCTTTTGCTTCATCTATTGCTTTATCCATTTTCTTAGGAATAGCTTTTATTACTTCATTATGATTTACCACCTTATAAAGAATTTTTTTAGTTTTATTTATATCACTATCTATTGAAACGGGTATTACTAGTTCACTCCATATATATTTAAATGCAGTTGTATAATTTTTTAAACTATTACTAAATATTTTTGAATTTGGTATATTTACTATAATACCACTACTTTGTTCACCGTTAAGTCTATCTTTTAATTCTAATACTTTAAAACTTAAGGCACTAATTAATACAACATCACCTTTTATATTATCTATTTCTATTCTATCTTCAACTTTAAATGGTTTAGACATCTTTATATATAAACCTGCAGTTAAATTAAGTATTACTTCTCTAATAGCTAGAGTCGTTGCCCCTGCTACAAAAGATATAATTGTCACTATATTTTTTAAGTGTCCTTCCCAGATAGAAAATAATAATATAACTATTATAATATTTGCAAATATATTAGTTCTTTCTCTAAATGTAAACATATTTTTACCACTATGTTCATCAAGTCTATATATCTTATTTATTATTTTATTTATCACTTTTACTCCAATGAATACTATTAATGAAACAACAATTAATACAAAGTATTCATTATTCATACCAGTTACCTCCTTTAAATGTTTTGATAGATTATCTATTATATTCATAATTTTTCCTCCTAGGAAGGACTATTTTATCATATATTAAACAAAAGTAAAGAAAATAACTTAATATTTAAAATAACTTTACAAAATAATTTGTAAAGTTTGTATAGAATTAATTTATTCGGATTGGTAAATTTTGGCTTCCATCTTTGCTAATGTAAGTTTTAGAAGTTTCAAAATAAAAAGGAAGGTCTAACAGTAACACAATCTCCAACATATAACTTTACTAATCCTCCTTCATAATAAATATAAAAAGCAAAATTATCTTCATTAGACGCACGGTAAATAGTCCATTCCAAAAAGCCCATATACATCCAATTCATATTTCTTGCTGATCGATAATTTTTTGTTGCGTCAAAACTATCACGTCCCACAAGTAACCAAGCATTAGGACTAGCTGCATAGTAGTAGTCACTAGCATACATCAAACCAATTTTAGCATTTATTTGTTTGATGTGCAATAATTTTTCTTGAATTTATTTTATATTTTTTTTGATACAGCTGATGTATCAACTTTTGTGTATCTACCGCTATTGACAAATCATATAATTAATGTATAATAGATTGCGTTACCCAAATTTGTGGGAGTGCCTGCATTAACAGTTGATTTATTCTAAGAGATTCAATTCTTATTACTCAGGGGTAGAAAGGCTGGCGATGCTATGAAAAAAGATTATTATACAATTATAATATTTCTTTTAGTAATTATTCTATTGTTATCATTAGTTTTACTAAAATTGATATAAAAGAAGAGACACTTTCCATAATTATTTAGGAATAGTGTCTCAAAACCCAAAATTTTGTAGGCATTATCCACTCATTTGGGTAACGCTTACAGTCCTATTATACAAAATTTATAGTCTTAAATCAACTGGTTTAGTTGATTTTTTGTTTATCCAACCCGATATGGATCTGTAGAAGTTCCTGTTCCACTTTCATAAGTTACTGTTGAAGCTAGGTAAAATGCAGGCCTTGTAATCCATTTAGCTATTGGACTGGCATTGTTATATAGTTGACCTGTGTACCCAATATTCCATGGTACACTTGTTGATGTTGGATCAATCGATATTGTCCATTCATTTGTAACACCATAAAGTAACCAATTTTCTCCTGCTGCCGCTCTGTAATCTTCAGTTTCGGTAGATGCATATAATTTGTAAGTCCAATATTTTGGAGATGCTGCATATCCATAGTCGCTAGGATACATTAATCCTACTTTAGCTGAATGTGTACTTGTTGCATTTACTATTTCTTCATTATAAATCACTTGTGGGGTTACTCCGTTTCTACTTAATCCACTAGTTTTCCATAAAACTTTTTCTATTTTATCTTCATAACCTGATAAAGTATTTGTTAAGTATGTTACATTTAATGTGGATTCCATAACTGAACTCGCCCAATCGTTGGATGACCTGTCATTCCATTGATAATTTCCTAATGTAGTACTTTTAATTATTTCAACTAAATTTTTGCCACTTATTCCATGTTTTTCTTCACCAAATACTCCAATTATTCTATATAGATTATCTTCTGGACAAGTTGATTCTTTACTACCAAAACAAATATAATTATTTGGGTTACTTCCTGCATATCTGTATGAATTTGATTTATCACTATTTTCTAAACTTGATTCATGATAATATAATCCATTTTCCCCTTGGGTTCCGGTATATTGAGATATGATGTAATCTGCTATTGTTAATGTGGTTATTTCAATAGTCTTTGATAAAATAATGCTTTTCTTTCCATTTGAATCTTCTACATATGCTTTTATTTTGTATGTTCCTTTATCAAGATTTGTAAATACATAGTTATTTGATGTACTTTCTATATATGTTACCCCATCATCTTTTGAATAATAATATTTACTAATTGTTCCAGTTCCACTAGTTGCATCAATTGTAATAGTTATTTTATTACCACTTGAGGTAATTGAATAATTATTTATTGTTATCGGGCTATACTTATCAAAAAAGACATAACATTTATCTGATGAATTTCCTTCCATTACTACCTTTTTATTTGTATCATCCCAAGATAATTTACTACCTTGTTCACATTTACTCATTTCTTCATTAAACATATAACCCTCACTTGGCCAAGTACTATCAGTTGATTGAATATATGTCTTTGAATTAGTATCTGTTTCTAACATCATACTTATCATATTCTTCTTGCTTTTTAATTATTTTTTTCATCTGTTTATCTCCTATACTATAATTAGTATAGGTAAATTTTACCTATTTGTCAATAGTTATATTTTAACTGTGATAATATTTTGTCGGGTGATAAAATATGAATAGACTTAAAGAACTAAGAGAAGATAGAGATTTACATCAAAAAGATATAGCTAAAGTATTAGAAATTGATCAATCAAATTACAGTAAATACGAATTAGAAAAAATAAATATACCTTTGGAGTATTTAAATAAGTTAGCAGATTTTTATAATACTTCTGCAGATTATATTCTCTATAGAACCGATGAAAGAAAACCATACAAAAAATCTATCATGAAAAAATAAGCTTATTTTGGGTTTAAGCTTATTTATTTTTTTTAACTGACGCATTATAAATTTCAGTTATTGTATTATTTAATTTTTCACTAAATTCTTCATCAGTATCAGTTACTTTCAAGTCTTCAAGTAAAGCTCTTGAGAAAGATGCAATCATCTTTTTATTATCTTTTAGTTTTTCACAAGCTAAGTCTTTTTTATATCCTCCGGATAAAGCAACTATTCTTAATATATTTTTATGTCTTAATAAATCATTATAATAATTTGGTACTTCAGGTAAAGTAAATTTAAACATTACATAATCTTCTTTTTTCATTCTATCTAGTTGTCTAAATATTTCATTTCTCATGTAAGTTTCAATTTGTTTTTTATCTTTTGAATTTATATCTACTTCAGGTTCAATAATTGGAATTAAACCATGTGCTATAATTTGTTTTGCTAATTTAAATTGTTGTTCTATTACTTTTTTTATTCCATATTCATTATATTCTAAAATTACTGATCTTTCTTTTGTACCAATTATTCCATATTTTTTAGCTTCTTCTAGTCTTTCATCTAAATTTGGTATATCTTTAAGTAATCTAACTCCATCAGATTCATCTTCTAGACCAACATCTATTTTTAAAAATGCCGGTATACCTTTTTGTTCTAAATACTTAACTGTGTTTAAGCCTTCAATATCATTTTTCATTGTATGTTCAAATAAAATAACACCGATAATTCTTTCATCAAAATATTTATTACTAATTACTCTACTTCTCATAGTATGGATATAGTTAAACATTACTTCTTCTGTTGTAATATCACTTTCTTTTACCCCATAGTTTATTAATGTTTTTTTACTGCTTCCACCACTTTGATCTAGTGCTGCAATAAATCCTTTCTTATTTTTTAAAATATCTATTACGTCCATTTTTTACTCCTTTTATTTTTCTAATTCTATTACTATTTTTTTATTATTATCTAAAACTAACTGTCTATATGTTACACCACACTCATCAAATAATCTTCTTGATGCTATACAACTATCTGTATCATGATATTTATCAGACAAATAAATTACTTCTTTAATACCAGATTGAATTATCGATTTAGCACATTCATTACATGGAAATAATGCTACATATATTTTTGATCCTTCAAGGTCTTTTTTGTTTCCGCGGAAATTTAATATTGCATTTAATTCACCATGACACACATACATGTATTTTGTTTTAAGGGGGTCACCTTCTCTATCCCAAGGAAAAGCATCATCATGAAATCCATTCGGTGCTCCATTATAACCAATTGATAAAATTCTATTATCATCACTTACAATACAAGCACCTACTTGTGTTGATGGATCCTTACTTCTTAGGGCAGATAATTTAGCAATTCCCATGAAGTATTCATCCCATGATAAATAATCAGTTCTTTGTTTTTTTATATCCATTTAAACCACCATCCTTATACATTGTATCAAATTTCTTTAAAAAAATGAAGTTGTTTATTACAACTTCACTATATTTTTAACATTTTCTGGATTATCTAGACTAATTTCAAAGTTTTCTCCATTAACCATATCTTTAACCATTACTTTATTTTTAGTTACTTCATCTTCACCAATAATGATAACGTATGGAATATTTTCTCTATTTGCAAAGTCTAGACTCTTCTTTAATTTTCTTTGTTTCATTTCAACTTCAACATTGTATCCGTAACTTCTTAGTTTATCTGCAAGACGAAGTGATTCAACTCCAGTATTCATTGGAATAATAAAGAAATTAATATCTGATGTATTTTGGAATATTTCTCTATTTTTTAGAATTTCATAAATACTAGTTAAACCAAAACTTATACCTACGGCTGGATATATTTCTCCATCATTGATATATTCAGTAACCATCTTATCATAACGGCCACCACCACCAATTGAACCAGTTAAGTATCCAGATTTATCATATACTTCGAAAACATTTCCAGTGTAGTAGTCTTGACCACGTGCAAGTGTTAAATCAATATTACAAATATCGCCATAACCTATTCCATCTAGAATACTACTTAATTCATCTATTTCTTTAATACCAAGTTTTAATTCTTCATTTTCAGTATTTTCAAATTCTTTCTTAATTTCTGGTAAAGTCATTCTAAATACTTTTAATAACTTATCTGCTTGTTCACTCGTAACTGCTATTTCAATTAAATATGTTCTTAATTCTTCTTCAGTTATTTTATTCATTTTATCTAGAATAGTTATTACTCTGCTTACTAAGTCTTCTTCAATACCGGCTTCTTTGATTAATCCACGCATTAAATTTCTATTGTTATATTTAATGATTATTTCAATATCTAGCTTTTTAAAAGCATTGATATATAGACTTAATAATTCTGCTTCGATTAATTGACCATCAACACCAACTATGTCTGCATCACATTGTGTAAATTCTCTATCACGGCCAACTTTAACTGGACCATCACGAAATACTTTTGCTATTTCATATCTTTTAAATGGCATTGTAATATTATTTTTATTTAAGGCTATAAATTTTGCAAATGGAACTGTTAAGTCATATCTTAAACCTAGTTCTCTGCCACCTTGATCACTTAGTTTGTAGATTTCTTTTAAGAGATCATTATTTTCATCGTATTTGTCTACTAGCATATCTAAGTAACATAATATCGGAGTTTCAATTGAAGTATATCCATATTCCATGAATGTTTCTTTTAGTACTCCATTAATATAATTTCTGATTTTTTGTTCTTTAGGTAAAAAATCATAACCACCTTTAACATTTTGTATTTTCATATTTACCCTTCCTTTTTTATTTTAAAAAAACTATACAATGTGCTTGTATAGTTTAGCATATACAAGCACTACAATAAGCACTTGTATTAACAACTTTAATGTCGTATTAACAAGTGCATGATTTTATGATGGTAATACATTTTAATAAATTTAAATGTGTTCATAAAAACATCCCTTTCAAATTACCTATATTTTAACATGATTATATGCATTTGTCAAAAAAATTTTTAAACTAAAAAGGAACTTTCATAATAAAGTTCCAGTTCTAAGACTCATTTCCTTAATTATATTATTTGCTATCTTGTTGATATGCAGTAGTAAATTAGTCTCTCTTCAGTTTTGATTGAGTGTCATTACAATTATCAGGATGACATTCACTAGTCACAATATCACAAATTGTTAACATTGTCAATTTGATTAAAAAGAAAACAGGAAATTTATATTTCCCATTGTCCGTTTTTATTTGAACCAGTTCTTTTAATAACATTTTGATTTTTCAAATCTTTTAAATTTCTTGCAACAGTTGTTCTATTTATTCCCAACAATTTACTTATTTCACTTTGAGTAATTCTGTTATTTTCTTTTATTAAATTAACAATTCTTTCTTGAGTTTCAGATAATAAATAATTATTTTCATTTACAGCTCTTGGAATATTTGATAAACTTTCTGGTGATTTAAATTTAAAATTAACCCTTATAAAGTTATCGCTAAATTCATATACATCTTTGCTATATGATTTTAATATTCTTATGATTCCTGTACCAAGTTGTTCTACTAAATCTAAATCTTTAAATACTCTCATTAATTCTGGATGTGTTGGTGCAGAGAATCCTTTTAAGAAATCTTCTTTAGTTACATTAAGAGGTAAACCGCCTGTCGATGAAATTGCAATATGATCACTAAATATTTCAAATTTAGGTGGATATTCTCTTTCCCAAAGTGTATGAACAAAAGCATTTGTTATTGCTTCTTTTACAGAAATATTATCAAACATTTTAACTTCTTTTCTGTCTTCACTAGTGATTTTAGTATAGGTCTTATTAATTTGTTCAAATTTATTAATAACATTTTTAGCTGTTTTAACTAAACAGCAATAACCATATTCTTCACTTTCAATTAAATCATATGCATCGGTACCTGAATAAGTAGCTACCTTAATTGAAATATCATTATTATCTGCTAAAAGGTAAGCAAGATAATTATATTTACCATCTTCCATTACTAATCCCAATTGCTTTAAAAAGTTATCATTTATTCTATACTTCTTTTCTTCATAATAAATTTTTAATTGTGAAAAAGACAAATCTTGGGTTGGAGAAATAATATTTTTTAGTGAAGTTCTAGTTCTTGATGCATATAGTCCTTCAATTTGTTTTTCACTTAAGTGTTCGCAAGAACTTCCTATTCTTATAAAACATCCTTCACTTGTCATTCCATTTTTTCTTAAGTAATATGGCTTTTCATTACCAGTTGCAATTATGATATGCAAATATTTTTTGCCATCATTTTCTTCTACTTCTATATCGAAAAGTCCTACAGTTGCTGGCAATATATTATTTTTAATTCTATCTTTTATTTTTAATTGTAAATCATCTATATTTTCATTCACTCCGACAATTTCCCCGGAATCATTTACCCCAATATATAGATTGCCTCCGTTAGAATTCAAAAAACTTATTACTTCTTTTTCAAGTTTTTCATTCAATTCTTCTTTAAATTCATTTCTTGTATCTTCTAAAAAATCCAACATTTTTATCACCTACCTCATATATTATACTATAATTCTCACATCAAATGCAACAATAATGCAACAATAATGCAACAATAATGCAACAATAATGCAACAATAATGCAACAAT
>OGRO01000198.1_pt1 | contig 61382 bp, 73 predicted proteins | sample 1553451 | NCBI WGS metagenome assembly OGRO01 (sample SAMEA2580021, study PRJEB22360) | human gut metagenome | reverse complement strand
TATTATTAGTTACGATAAAAATTCAAAAAACTATGAAAAAAAGTTGAATTTTTTTAAAACAGTTCTTAATACCCAGATAAAGAAAACTATGCCCCATAATCTAAAAAAGAATCAGGTTTATTTCTTCCCCTGATTCTTGACCGCATCCATCTTAGCCTGAATTTCTTCTGGATCTCCCAAATAATGATGCGATATCGCTTTTAGATCCTCATTCAATTCCATCACTAACGGCACACCTGTAGGAATATTCACATTGATAATATCTTCATCTGAAATATCATTTAAATATTTAAACAATGCACGAAGTGAATTACCATGTGCCGCAATCAAGACGCTTTTATTCGCAAGTATATCTTTCTTGATCACTTGTTCAAAAAAAAGCTAAAAAACTTCAAAGTGATTAAAATGAATCGATATTGATTACTGTTATTCCATATTATTATGAGCCTAATAAAAAATCTCCTTTGTGCTCTCTTATTAATACGTTCAAGGCTACAAAAGGAGATTTTAAAATTAAATTAATATGGACTTTTCATCCTGCGAGATTAACTCTTTTTTGTCTTTTTATAGAATAAAATTGTTAATATACCCGTAAATAAACTTAGAGATACAAAGAATAAACTATTTACAAAAACTGCTGTTTTTACACTTTTCGATTTCTTTTTATCTGTATTTAGATCCTTACTTTCCTGTTTTTTTGAATCATTTGAACTAGAAGCATTTTCATTTGATTCAGGATTCTGTGATCCATTATCTGTTACTGCTTCTTTTTTCTCTTTCACATTGATATACAGCTGTTTATAAGCATATTCATTATCAATAGTAATCGTATTACCATTTGCAAGGTAATTTCCCATTACACCACTGCCTACTTCACCATCTAAAACCTCATATTTTTCAGGAATATCAAAAGATACAATATACTCTCCAAAAGGAACATTCTCTAATTTTGCACGATTGGAATCATCTTGACAGTTCAAAGTATATGTTTTAGTTGGATCTTCCTTTGAGACTAAAGTCACCGGCATATTTTTCAATACACCCGATTCAACCAGTTTTCCATCCGTATGAAGATTGACTTCTACTTTTCCATATTTTTCAACAGGTTGTGGTTCTTCTCTTTCCTTTATATTGATGTAAATCATGTTGTAAGCAAACTTTTGGTTTAAAGTCACTACATTCCCATTTTGAACATAAGTATCCGTACGTGGACCATTAGTATATACTCCACTTAATGTCACATAGTTTTCAGGTAGCTGAAACGAAACGACATAGTCTCCCAGTGGTATTGTCTTTTTTGTCTTAATGACATTAGAGCTGTCTTCACATGTCAGTGTGAAGGTTTGACTCGCATCGGTTGTCGATGTCAATGTAATCGGCATATTCTTTAAAACATCCGAACTTTCAAGTTGACCATCCGTATGCAAATTGACTTGCACCATCCCCAATGCAGTATCTGCCTTTACAAAATGAAACGAACATACCGCAAATAAACATAATATGGGAATCACCAGTAATGATATTAATTTTTTCTTCATATTATCCTCCTAATCACAAATAAGAAAATCGCAATTTAATGCAACCAATCACTAGTAAGACCACGGTGAGTAAAGCTTATATCATCCCCTTATAAATCGAATATCAAGTTCTTTTGTTGACTTATATTGTTCATTAGTCATTATAACAGAAACGTTCGTCGATATGAAGTATGAAAACAGCTGACTCTATAGAAACCATTTCAAAAAAAGAAAAACCTCTGATTTATAACCAAAGGTTTTTTACTACATCTTCATAAATTTTCTTGAAGGAATTTCTGTAATTGTATCTTAGTAGGCAATCCTTCATTATCACTCACATGCATAACTTGTATAGCTCCAATTGCGTTGGCTCGAGTTACACAATCCTTTAAGTTTAAGTTTTCAAGTATACCACTTAAGATACCTACCGCGAACCCATCACCGGCACCTACGGTATCTACAATTCTGTTTACTTTAAACCCCGGAACATGATAAATAGAATCCTTTTTTGCAACATAAGCACCTTTTGCACCATCTTTTATTATTGTAATCGGCACACCTAGATTCCGATAATATAGGGCTATCTTTTCAATATTAGAGGAGCCCATCAAGATTTCGCACTCATGGACACCAGGTAAAAATATATCACACATAGATGCTAAACGATTTATGACCTCGCACATAGTCTGTTGATTTTCCCATAAAGCTGGTCGCAGATTTGGATCAAATGTAACTAGAATATGGTTTTCTTTAGCCCTTTCTACCAATCTAAAAGTAGCTTCTCTTGCACTCTGAGAAAGAGCAGGAGGTATACCTGTAACATGTACTAGCTGAACATCACTTAAATCAATTTGATTAATTTCACTCACGGTAATATGTGATGCCGCCGAACCTTTTCGATAATATGGCGCCTGTGGATCACTTCCATCAGTTACACGATTTTTTAATTGAATACCAGTGCGATATACTGGATCAAGAGTTATATATTCCGTTCCAATACGATCTTTTACAAGTGCTTTTTTGATATAATGCCCAAAAGGATCATCACCCAACCGCGTTAAATACTCGACATGGTGTCCCAATCTCGACAATCCTATACTCACATTAACTTCCGCACCAGACATTTTTCTTGTGAAATGCTCTATATCTTCTAACGGTCCTTCTGTATCCGCAATCAACAGAGCCATCGGCTCTCCAAATAAGATTACATTTGCCATACAGATTACCTCAAATTGGAATTTCTAACCAGATGTATCGCAAATCCACCAATCTGATCCTTGAAATAAACAGCCTGTATTTTCCCGTCATCTCTGATAACTGTACTTTCTTCATTAAAGAGAATTCCTTTATTGATTAAGTAGGCTTTAGCTCGTTCAACAGAATTAACCGCTATGGCAATATGCCCTTTTTTTCCCAAATAAGGTGATTTCAAAGTCTCAACATAGGAGTCTGAGAAAATAGAAGATGGATTTTCTTTGGCAGTAAATCCAAAAATCTGCTCAAAGAAGTTTGCGATAGATCGAGCTTCTTGTACATCCTGTGCATTAATACCAACATGGGCCAATTCGAATCCAATCATTTTATGGACCGCCTCTCTGGCATTCTTTTCGATTTCATCAAATGCATTATGCCTCAGCAGATCTTTTGAAGCAATCCAGGATCCACCACAAGCGATGACACGATCAAAACTTAAGTAGTTATTTAAATTATCCAGATTGATTCCGCCGGTTGGCATAAAGGACAAAGTGCGATAGGGTGCCGCCATCGCCTTGATAGCATTGATTCCTCCAGCGGCTTCTGCCGGAAAAAATTTAACCACGGATAACCGCAAGCTGATAGCTTTTTCTAAATCCGAAGGACAGGAGCATCCCGGGATGATATTGATTTTATGTTCCATACAATAGTGAACCACTGTTTCATTAAATCCCGGACTCACAATAAAATCTGCTCCTGCTTTCACGGCTTCATCTACCTGTTCAATTGATAAAACCGTTCCGGCCGCCACCAACATATCAGGGTATCTCTCTTTTATCAATTTTATAGCATTAGCCGCCTGCTTGGTTCGAAATGTAATTTCTACACAATGTATTCCACCTTTTAATAGCGCAGTCGCCAAAGAAACAGACTGGTTAACATCTTCTATTTCGACAACAGGAACTATGCCTTCTTCTTGAACTCTATTATAAATAGATTGTATCATCGTATCACTCCTATTACCTTATTGGCAGGATAGTGAATAGGTTCCCCTCGCAAAAATCGAACAGATTCTTCAGCCACTTTTCTCTTTAATTCCTGAGAGGCTTCTTCAGAATACCAAGCCATATGCGGTGTTACGATCACATTATCAAATTTAAATAATGGTGAATCTTTATCCACTGGTTCACCTAACATACAATCTAAACAAGCCCCACCTATCTGATGATCTGACAGAGCCTTCTCCAGATCATTTTCATTAATGATGCCACCACGTGCTACATTAATCAGAATCGCAGTATCTTTCATTTTCTTAAACACTTTTTCATTAAACAAATTCATATTACCATCTGCAGGGCAATGAATTGATATAATATCAGATTGTTGAACTACATCCTCAAAGGGAACGCTTTTTACATAAAGATCTGTTTCTTCATCTGGTTTAAAATAAGGATCATAACCAATAACATAGAATCCCAATGCATTCATTTTTTTCGCAAAGTTTCTGCCAATTCTTCCTAGTCCGACAACACCGCAAGTGAGTTGTGAAAAACGATGTACTGGAATCGCCTTAGTATAGTCCCATTTTTCTTCCTTTGTATATTCATTCATTTCCACAATTTTTCGCAACATTGAAAGGCTTAATGCAATCGCATGATCGGCCACTTCATTCATACCATAATCAGGAACGTTGCCTACTAAAATCCCATGTTTTGTTGCCGCTGGAATATCAATCGTATCGAGTCCTACGCCATAACGAACAACATATTTTAGCTGTGGGCAATGATCCATAACCTTTTCTGTAATTTTGGCATACTGCACAATAAATACATCGGCTCCCTGACATTGTTCAATGACTTCATCTTCTGTGATTGCCTGTTTAAGTTCCACACAGATACCGGCTCTGTCAAATATTTCTTTTTCGATATTTATATTTTCATGATCACAATCTGTAATAATAACTTTCATTTTATGATTCTCCCTAACGAACTAAATAACCACCGTCAACTGGAATAACAGCTCCATTGATATAATCTGAAGCATCAGAGGACAGCCATACGACCGGCCCTTTCATATCATCCGGCGTTCCCCATTTTTTATTGGGAATACGATTTGTTATCGCTTCATATCGCGGATTTGTAGGATCCATTAAAGCCGTATTCATTTCTGTAGCCATATAACCAGGTGCCAGAGCGTTTACATTGATTCCTTTCTCTGCCCATTCATTACATAAAGCTTTTGTGATTTGAGCAACTCCACCTTTAGAAGCCGCATAAGCAGGTACTGTATAACCTCCAAAGAAAGAAAGCATAGAAGCAATGTTTATAATTTTTCCTCTGGAATCTTGTTTAATAAACTGTCTTCCCGCAAGCTGGCACATGGCAAAAACACTGCGCAGATTTACATTCAAAACAAAATCAAATTCTTTTAAAGGAAATTCTTCACTAGGATAACGTCTTTGAACACCTGCGCCGTTAACCAAAATATCAAGATGTCCTCCCAGTTTTTCTATCGCTTTTGAAAAATCAGCTTCCCTTGTATCATCATTTCCCAGATCAGAAATAACAGCATAGCATTCAAATCCTTTATCTGAGTAATATTTTGCGGTTTCTAACGCCTTAGGATTGATATCCATAATGCAAACCTTTGCTCCTGCTTCCATTAAGCCCTCTGCCATACCTTGACTAAGCCCTTGAGCAGCACCAGTAACAATTGCAGTTTTACCATTTAAATCGTTTAAATTCATAATATCATCCTTCCTTATTATTTATCGAACACCGGATCATTGATAGCTAGATCATATCTTCTGCTTTGATGAGAAAATGCAGCTAGAACCCATAAATATGCGTTTCTTTCACCAGGGATAGCTACAGTTGGGTGGTATCCACAAGGTGCCTGGACCATAGATCCCGAGTGGACTGTATGTGTTACGATATCTTCCACTTCTCCACTCTTTAAGTAACTAATATGAAAGCCAAAATGAGGTAAAGGCATATCAAAATAACAGTAAACTTCTTCTAAATCTTTTTCATGTTGATGAGGCGGCCAACTTGTCCAGGTGCCTTCTCCAGACCAAGTTAAACCACAGATCAAACGAGATGCCTCGTCTTCCGGGGCCAGTGTCATCATGACTTCACGACGTCCTGCTCCTTTTCCATGAATTTGATGAATGTCTCCAATGGGTAAATCTTTGTTAAATTTGCGAAAAAAAGGTTTTCCGATTCCTTCATATTTAGCACCAGCAATATAGAAAATACAGTCTTCTAAAGCTTCAATTTTCAACTTGTCATTTCCTGGTATGTAACATGCATCATATTTATCCATATCTTGTGATAAAACTGAATGATGTAATTTAGCCTTTCCAGCAAGCAAAACCGGATGCATCTCTAAATCTTTAGATTCCAGTACATAGGTTTCTCCTTTAGGTAAATTTAAACGAAACATCTGTACTTCTTTGCATTCGCAAGTCTTTGGAGTAATCACTTCATGAAATCCCGGTTTCTCTGAAGACTGCACCATCCATTTTTCCATTCGTTGTTTATTTTCCATATTTTGCATAATTATGCACTCCATTTCTATTTTCTTTATAAATCATCAGCTCAAAAAGAATGTACTAAAAGTCGGTATTAAAACCACCAATAAAAAGACCACAACATAACCGATAAAGAAAGGTGTTTGTCCTTTTACAATTTCACCCATTTTTAGTTTCGTTACAGAGGCAGCTGAGAATATGTTGACTGCTACCGGAGGAGTCATTGTGCCAATGACATTCGATAAACAAACGATCATACCAAAATGAATGACATCAATACCAAGACTGGCGGCGATTGGCCATAAAATAGGTACCATCAGTACACAAGTCGCAATTCCCTCCAGGAAAGTGCCAAAGATCAATAAAACAACCGCCACTACCACGCAGAACAATGTCGGACTCAAATTCATTGCCTGAATGAAATGTACTAATTCTCCGGAAATTCCAGAATAAGCAAAGATCCAGGAGAAAGCCGTCGATGTCGCAATAATGAATAAAATCATTGCAGATCCTTTAGCAGATTCTAAAAGAATTGGTACCAAATCTTTTATGGTAACCTCCCGATAGATAAATAAGCCAACAACCAATGCCCAAACTACCGCAACAGCAGCAGACTCCGTTGGTGTTAATAACCCGGAATAGATACCGCCTAAGATAATAACAGGAAGCAAAATAGCTGGAACCGCACTGATAAATGAGTGACTGAATTCTTTAGCTGTCATTTTTTGTGTCGTCTTTGGCCAGTTTTCTTTATGTGCCAAATAAAGAACAACAGTCATCAATACTACCATTATGACAAATCCAACAAACATACCGGAGGAGAACATATCTCCAATAGAAGCACCGGTAATCGTTCCATAGACAACCATAATAATGCTTGGCGGAATAATCGGCCCTAATCCTCCAGATACGACCAGAAGACCTGCCGTACGATCTTTTGGATATCCCATTTTTACCATTTCCGGATACAACATCGATCCAATCGCAATTACTGTTGCCGGTGCAGAACCAGATAATGCCGCAAAGAAAGCACAGGCCAGCACTAATGCCATAGCCATACCTCCACGGACACCACCGACAATGCTATTGGCAAAATCTACCAGCCGCCTGGATATTCCGCCTTTGGTCATCAAATTTCCCGCAAGGATAAAGAAAGGAATAGCCATGATGGAAGTTGATTCCAAACCGCCAAAAATGCGTTGTGCTATAATTCCCGTCGTAACAGTGAAATCTGGACTAAAAACAATTGTTGTCCATACAGAAGCACCTAACGCAAATGCAATCGGAACACCTATGACCAAAAACAATGCCATTGAACAAAAAAGTAATAAAGCTGTTCCCATCAGGCTTCACTCTCCTTCCCTTTTTCTCGAATCAACGTAATGACAAGTTCTACCGTAAATGCAATTTGTACAAGAACGATCATCGCAAAACTAATGACCAACGCTGCATAAGGAATTGACATCGGCAAGTGTAGGGCAGATGAAGTTTGCCCAGTCTGCACTTGCTTAGAAACTAAATGAATAGCTGAAATCAATACTGAAGAGGAAAAAATCAACACAACCACTTTTGAAAAAATCATGACAATTCCTTTAAAAGCACCATGCAATTTATCCAATACAGCTGTGACTGCAATCTGAGTTCCATCTCGTAAACCGACTTCCGTACCAATCAAAGCCATATAAATCATGCAGTAAATGGAAGCTTCTTCAAACCAGGGAATCGGCAATTTAAAGAAGTTACGATTTATTACCTGAGCAAAGGAACAAATCACCATGATTGAAAAAGTAACCACCATAATAAAGTTTTCTATCGATGTTAAAGACTTTAATATTTTTTTCATAAGCACCTCACGAATCCTTTTCTTCTACAGGATTTTGTGCAATCACTTCATCTATCGCCTGCTGCCATTCCTGATTAAATGCAAATCCCTGCCGATCAGCCTCTTTTTGATAGGCATCCTTCAATACTCGAATATCAATATCGTAAAACGTAACACCTTTTTTCTTTAACTCTTCAATAGCTTTTTCATTGGTGTCTGCCAAAAATTTTCTTTCCGCTTTATATCCTTCTTTACATCCCTCTAAGAATGGTTCTCGTAAGTCTTCAGGAATCATGTTCCATGCCTTATTCGACATCATGACAGGGATATATGTAAATGCATGTTTCGTAAAAGTAATATTTTTTGTTACTTCATAATATCCATTAGATAAACAGTTACTGACTGCATTTTCAGCGGCGTCAATGGTCCCCTGTTGTAAAGCGGTAAATACCTCATTATAAGGCATCGCCGTAGGCATAGCTCCAAAGGATTGGAAAGCGGCCATGTGATATTGATTTTGCATGGTTCGGATTTTAATGCCTTTAAAATCATCAATCGTTTTGATTGGTCTGGTACTAAACGTATCGCGGAATCCTGATTCCAGATATCCGATTACGTGAACATCTAATTTTTCCAAAGCCGCTTTTTCAATTAGGTCCCCAATAGGGCCATCTACAGCTGCATGTGCCTGTTGCTCATTTTCCCAAAGATAAGCTTGATCCAGTATATTCATCTCCGGTATCCAGTTCGTTAAAACGGAATTGGCAGCCGAAGCAATATCCAAATCTCCCTGCGAGCAAAGTTCTACAGAACCTCTTTCATCTCCCAAAGCTCCGCCGGTAACAACAACCAGTTTAATTTTACCGTTTGTCTTTTCATAAACCTTATCCGCCATTTCTTTAGCGCCGGCATAGATAGGAGAAGACTCTCCGTCAACAATCGCCATACGAAAAACTAATTGTGAATCTGGGTCTTCTGATGTTTTCTTAGCACATCCTGTACATAAAACTAATGTCAACGTACATACCATCATTACCGCAACTATTTGCCTGATTTTAGTGGCAAGTCGCTTGTATTCCATTCATTTCACCTCCAAATCTGAATTAGAACACAGTATTATTCTTCAAATTCATCCGATGTATTTGTCAGTTTTGTTATATCATTCATATGACTTATTGTCAATGTATTCGGTTACATTTTGGTAAATACTTACTAATTTTCTTATTTTTTGTATTTTTATAAGTTTATTCATCATATGTATAATTCTTTTTTCATCATACCTATTTACAAATTTTAAAAATGTCTTATAGTAAAGAAAAAGGAGGTTCTACCAATGAATCAAAACAACTGTTTTTACTGTATAAAAGATGAACGACTCTCTAACTTAATGATTCCTGTTTGTACTTTTTCCACATCTACTCTTTATCTATTTAAAGATCAACGATATCCGGGTCGTTGTGTATTGGCTTGCGACAAACACTATAATGAAATTTTTGAATTATCATACAAAGAGCGAGAAACAATGATGCAAGATCTATCAAAAGTGTCAAAAGCACTGAAGCTTTTATTTCATGCCGATAAAATCAATCTTGCGGTTTACGGGGATTTGGTCTCTCACTTTCATGTTCATATCGTTCCAAAAACAAGAGATGGTTTTGAATGGGGCAAACCTTTTAGCGATGAAAAAGAAAAACATTTTTTAGAGGATGCTGAATATCAAGATCGTATAAATAAGATTAAAATGGCATTACAAGACATTGACATCTAGCACGTATGTATAAAGAGAAAACATGAATTATAAAGAAGAACAGATAAATTAAAAAACTCAGTAAATCACACTTGAAACAGTTTCATTATGTTTAGATACGGAATATCTGCAAGACCTAGACAAACTACAAAACATAATCGTAAATGCATAAAGAGAGTCACACCCTGGCAATGCACTAATGAAAAGATTTATAATGCTAAACCTTGCACGTCAAAAATATTGCTGCAATGCAACTCTTTGAAAATGCAATTCTGATTTGCACTATCATTTCCGGTTATTTCCAAAGAATTCAGTTTTGATTTATATGTGCAATCTTTTGATAAAATTATCAGAAAAACTGAATATCTGTTTAATTTGTGACCTGCCAAAAAACTCAAAATCAGTGCTTCCTGTTTTTTTTAGTGTGTAAGCATAAATAATTTGTTCAAAACAGAAACCTTCTAAAGGTATCAAGATGTATTTAAAAATTACTTATGCACTTTTTTTGAAAAGCGTACATCCACTAAACTATCAATCCACTATTTTATCAATATTCATTCAATTTGCACAATCAGCACCTAAAGGCAACGGAATAACAAAAAAAGAGAGCTTAAATTTCTTGACTAAGCTCTCTTTTCTTTTCATCCATTTCGTCTATAATACCACTACGAATCACATTGAGATGCATGATCATGTTATATTTAGCACCTACACTATCTCTATGGGCAACAGAGTTTGTAATACTTCTATGCAATGCGACAGTATTCATTTTAAATTTGTCGCGAGTCACCCCAATATTTAATTCCACGGAAGAAGTGATTACAGGAACCAGTTTTCGAATCACACGATTCCCACTACATTCACCTAATATTTGATGAAATTTTGCATCTTCTTTTCGATAGGGCTGATCGTGCAAAATCAGACTCTCAACTTTATCACACTGTTCCCGCAGGGCTTTTATTTGTAAATCTGTAGCATTAGAAGCTGCTAAAGCCGCTATTTCCGGTTCTAACATAAGGCGCACAGCCATCATGTCTAATGCCAGATTCTGTCTGTCCTTTTCAAACGCCAATCCCAAAGGGTCCTCAGGAATACCATTTTTATGTGAAACAAAAGTACCAGCTCCTTGGCGAACTTCTAAAATATTGCGGGAAACCAAACTTCGAATGGCTTCGCGGACCGTTCCACGCCCAACCTCCAAAAACTTGGCGAGCTCATATTCCGTAGGAAGACGATCTCCTGGCTCCATCTGCTCATCTTTTATGTACTGAATTATCTTTTCAGCCGCCACTTGTGCAAGAGATCGATTTTTCTTAACGCTCTGCACACAACCACCCTCTCTAGATTAACTACAATTACATATACTAGAATTATAACCTGAATATCTATGAAACTCAAATATCTAAAGCTACGTGGTTCATGTACTTTCTTACTTCTTCCCCTGATTCTTTACCGCATCCATTTTTGCCTGGATTTCTTCTTGATTTCCTAAATAACGATACGATACAGCTTCTAAATTCTCATCCAATTCAACAACCAATGGAACACCTGTTGGGATATTCACATTAATAATATCTTCATCCGATATATGATTTAAATATTTAAATAGTGCTCGAAGAGAATTTCCATGTGCCGCAATCAATACTTTCTTTCCTTCGACAATGTCTTTTTTAATCACATCTTCATAATATGGAATGACTCTTGCGATAGTATCTTTTAGACTCTCTGTTAAAGGTAAATCTTTCGCATCTACACTTTTATACATTTTCTGTAATGCCGGATTTCGATCATCTTCCGGCGTCAGTGCAGGTGGCTGTACATCAAAGGAGCGTCTCCAGATCTTAACTTGCTGCTCTCCGTATTTAGCCGCTGTTTCCGCTTTGTTCAGCCCCTGTAAAGCACCATAATGTCTTTCATTAAGCTTGTAACTTTTAATAACAGGAATCCATTCTTCATCCAGCTCTTCCAAGACATGATTGGCCGTATGAATGGCTCTTTTCAAAACAGATGTATAACAGACATCAAAAGTAAAACATTCTTCTTTTAAAGCTTTACCTCCCTGCGCCGCTTCTAAATGTCCTTTTTCAGATAAGTCTACATCTGTCCAACCCGTAAATAGATTTTTCTTATTCCATTCACTTTCACCATGACGAATCATTACAATCTGATAGTTCATAACATTTACCTCCGGTTAGATATATTTAACTATAGTATAGTATTTCTGTTCTTCTACTCAAAGAAAAATGCCCTTGAAAAGTTTTCAAAGGCAATTTTTCTATTCCAGATTCAATTTGTGATTAGAAATCCATACACTGATAGAATGGAAGATAATTCCGACAGTCAAATTGTAAAGAATGGATACCGCAAAGACGATCAACATGGTCTCCCATTCATGACGGGATGCAAATGTCAAAAAGGAATTACCAATGTGCCATCCGATTTCGGTATCAGCCGCAAGGCCAAACATCATCAAGAATACAAACACGATAGCCTGCATGACAAAGCTGATCACAAAATAATAGGCAACACTTAATATCCCTTTTGCGTTTCGATGCATCTGTCCTAACATCATCGCCAGAACAAACATCGTGATCGATCCATAAACCGAAGTCAGTGCAAGCAAGATAAACAATACAGCCCCAACAACTTCTCTCCATGTCCAATGAAAGTGGGTCAACCACGTGGTGAGTTGCATAAAATCAAAAGCCGGTATAACAACAAAAAGTGAAAGAATGAACAACACAATAGAAATCAGAAAAAGGATCAAGCCAGCTATTTCCTTACTGACGATCAAAGTATTTCTGGATACCGGCAAGGTGTTGGTCAAATAGCCTTCATCCTTTAACATGCTGTTGAAAAAATCACGAACACAAACTACGATAGGCCAAATAATCAGGCAAAACAATGACATTACGTAAATCACGGTATAAAAGCCGGAAAACATTTGAAAGATCATCGTATCAAAGATCGGCCAATCTTGAATCCAATAGAAGATTCGAATTCCGATGGGCAATACCATCGACACCACATAGACAGGCCATGTGACTCTAAACAAAGCTTTTAAATCATATTTTAAACGAAGTCCTAACATCTGAAATCCTCCCGGAAAATCTGATCGATCGACTTTCCTTCACGCATTCGCAGCTGGTCAGCCTGTTCATGACGTGTTATACGACCATGATCCAGGAAAATCACTTCATCCAGCACTCTTTCCACATCCGCAATCAAATGGGTAGAAATCAGTATTGTGGCTTCTTCATCATATCCGGACAAAATCGTATCCAGTATATGATCCCTGGCTGCCGGATCCACACCGGCCATTGGCTCATCCAAAATATACAGCTTTGCCTTTCTGGACATCACTAAGATCAATTGAACCTTTTCTCTTGTTCCTTTTGACAGCGTTTTGATTCGTCGTTCTACCGGAATCATAAATTCCTTCAACAGATCTTCAGCTTTTTGTCGATCAAAATCCGCATAGAAGTCCTGAAAATAACGCAGGATCTCCACTACTTTCATATTCGGATCCAGATACGATCTTTCCGGAAGATAAGATATGATTTTCTTTGTCTCAATACCCGGCTTTTGTCCATTGATCTTTACGATTCCCTGATCTGGCACCAACAAATCATTGATCAGCTTGATCATCGTGCTCTTACCACTTCCATTCGTTCCAAGCAAGCCGATAATTCGTCCCGACTCTAAAGTTAAATTGATCTTCTCTAAAGCTTTTACCGGGCCAAAAGATTTACTGACTTGCCCAAGCTCTATAATATTCATCTTTTTACCTCATACTTTCTAATACTTCTATAATCTCATCCATGCCAAAACCTAATTGCTGCATAGACTTCAGAAAATCCCGGACCTGTGTTTTGGCCAGTTCTTTTTTCAACTGCCTAACCTTTTCTGGATCCGGATCCACATAACGCCCACTGGTTCTTTGCGAATGCACAAGACCTTCCATCTCCAAATAACTATATGCTCGCTGCATCGTATTGGGGTTGACCTGCATTTCCATTGCCATTTCGCGAACCGAAGGCAATTTATCACCGGGCTTATATTCACCAGTAATGATCTTTATTTTGATCTGATCCACAATCTGCAAATAGATGGGACGTTCATTTGAAAAAGAAATGCTCACATAGACCCTCCTTTGTACTATTGTACTAGTTATCTAATACAATAGTACAGTGCGCATCCTTTTTTGTCAACACAGAAATTTCACATTATTTACTGATTGATTTTCTATAATTCTCTGTTAGGATTGAATTCGTAAGGTGGTTAGAATTATATGCAAGAAAATGTCTTCTTTTTCCTCACAATGAAAAAAGATGTGATCTTCTTTTACGATCATTTAAGCCTGGAGGAAGGCTTGCGTTTAATGCGTAAGCATGGCTTTACCGCAATGCCGGTCATTAATACCCATGGAGAATATGTGGGAACGATCAATGAAGGTGATTTCCTATGGTATTTTATCGATCATCCAGATACAAGCTATGAGGAGTTACGTGACACACCAATCAAAGATTTGATTCGTAATGACTTTACGCCTCCGATGATGATCAATGCGACCCTGGATGAATTGTTTGCCCAATCCCTGAAACAAAACTTTGTTCCTATTGTAGATGATCGTAATATTTTTATCGGTATCGTCACTCGAAGCAATATATTAAAATATTTGATGAAAACACAAAAAAAAGTGCTTCCGCTTTTAAAACAGGAGCTACAGGAAGAATCAACCAACTAAGAGCACGACGTGCTCTTTTCACTTGTCTGAAAATAGTGTATGATGGTTTCAAATCAAAAGGAGCGATATCAATATGAAATCTGATGACGGGCACCCCCGCTATATACAAAATCATGAGGTAAGTCAGCTATGAAAGTCTTGATCTCTACGCTGATTTATCTTCTTTTGTTAGGCTTTTTGTCCCTTTGGCAAGGTACATTGAGTTTGATCAAGGTTTCCGAAAAGAGAAAAAAAGTACCCCAGTTAGTCACCATACAGTTTTTAATTGGATTCCTTTTATGCGGATACACTCTTCTGTTACAAGCAGAGCTTCAGCCTTATTTCACAAATGATTATTTGATGTATGGTGTGCTGTTAGTCTGGTGTACGTATTCTTTTATCATCGTGCATCGTTTATGCAAAGGCTTTGGCGTAAAAAAAGAAAAACAGCTGGCGCGTCGTTTAAAACCATTGACCACACTGTTTCAAATCTTATGCACACCTCTTACTTTTTTTGTCCGCATTCCGGTATTAAACGAAAGTGAAGAAGTTACCGAAGAAGACATTCGTGAGATGATTCAGACCTCTCAGGAGTCCGGGCATATAGAAGAACCACAAAAAGAGTTGTTTGACAATCTCTTCGAGTTCGATGATACCAGTGTGGAAGAAATATGTACGCATCGAAGCGAAGTGATCTGTCTGTATTTGGAAGATGATATGGATAAGTGGAAACAAGTGATTCACGATAACCGTCACACTTTTTATCCCATCTGCCAGGAAGATGAAGACGATGTTGTCGGTGTTTTAGATACCAGAGACTACTTCCGGATGGATGCACAAAATCAAGATTATATTTTAGCCCATGCCGTAGATAAGCCTTTGTTTGTATTAGAGAACACCAAAGCCGATGATTGTTTTATGGAAATGAAAAAACGCAAATACTATTTTGCAATCGTCATCGATGAATATGGAGGCATGTCAGGTATTGTGACCCTTCATGATATTGTGGAAACCATTCTTGGTGAAATGTACGAAGAAGAGGACGAAGAGGAACCGGAGGAAATTCAAAAGCTGGATCAAAACACTTTCCGTATATATGGTTCCGCCAGCCTGGAAGATGTGCAAGAAGCGCTGAATATTTCATTGCCTGTGCAAGACTATGACACCTTTGGCGGCTACTTATTAAGCAGTTATGGTTCTGTACCGGATGATGGCGAACAATTTGATATTCACTTTGATGATATGGATGTCACTGTAAAAGAAATGAAAAATCACAGAGTGATGGAAACCATAGTCAACGTTATACAAAACGAGGAGGAAAATAAGGATGAAACTGTTGCAGGAAGCGATTGAAAAACGTGGAGAAATTATTAATGATTTTATTTTAAAGGTCGATTCTTTTTTGAATCATCAAATCGATTGTGCCTTAATGGAACAAATCGGAATCGAATTTGCCAATTACTTTAAAGATAAGCATTTCACAAAAATTGTTACGATCGAATCCAGCGGTATCGCCCCTGCTGTATTTACCGGTTTGAAAATGAACCTGCCGGTTATCTTTTTGAAAAAGAGTGAACCCAGCACGATGAAAGATCCGGTTTATACAGAAGCTTTCTCCTTTACCAAAAATCGAAAATATACGCTTTGTATGGAGCGCAATTGTCTGAATTCGGAAGACTCCGTTTTATTCATCGATGATTTTCTGGCAAATGGACAAGCCTTTATTTCGGCAGAAGATTTGGTTCATCAATGTAATGCTAAAATTGATGGAATCGGCATCGTGATTGAAAAAAGCTTCCAGAAAGGAAGAGGGCTCATTGAAGAAAAAGGCTATGATATCTATTCACTGGCTCGTATTCAGGAAATGAAAGATAATAAGGTCGTTTGGGCTCAATAAAATTGAGAAAAGGTCAGGTTACCTGACCTTTTACATTTGTAGTATGGTTTCCGCTTTCTCCAATATATGGTCTAAACTAAAATAACCACTCTGACGAAATTGTTCTTTCCCTCGTCTGTAGAATACAACCGTAGGAACCGAGAAGATATTATTTTGAGCTGTCAGTTCCAGAAACCAATCCCGTGAAATATAAATTCCTTTTACATCCGGATGTTTTATCAACCATTGTTCGATGCGAACCTTCAACGCCTGACACGGCAAACAACTAAGAGATCCCACAAGAACAAATAGACCATTTTCATTCTTTCGTAAAGAATCGAATTCTTCAACACTCTTTAAGTCGATCATTCGAGTTTTCACTTCGCATTCTTTTGTTTATAGGCTTCTAATTTGTCTTTCCTGCAAAAAGAGATAAATGGACATTTTTGACACTGTGGATGGCGTGCCGTACACAAATAACGCCCAAAAAAGATAAAATCATGATGCCCCTGATTCCAGCGATCCCGATCAATTTTTCTTTTCAGCTTCTCTTCCACTTTTTCCACAGAATCATAAGGCTTGGCAAGCCCTAATCGCTTGGATACTCGATCGACATGCGTATCGACCGCAAAGCTGGGAATATCAAAAGCCACGCTGCGTACCACATTGGCCGTCTTTCTTCCCACCCCGGCCAAAGACATTAAATCTTTATAAGAGCTTGGCACAATACCATCGAATTTAGCTTCCAGATCTTTGCTTAAAGCAGATATGGAACGAGCTTTATTTCGGTAAAGTCCAATGCGACGAATATAAGGTTCAATATCACTGACACTGGCCCTGGCCATTTCTTTACTGGTCGGATAGGCTTCAAAAAGCGCCGGTGTGACTTTATTGACCGATTCATCGGTCGTTTGTGCACTCAGTACAACGGCCACTAAAAGCTGAAATGGACTTTCATGATGCAGTTCACACTTCGCATTGGGAAAAATTTTTTCGATTTCATCCAGTATTTCATTGGCATTCATCGCTTACCACTCTCCACATCCTCTACACTGAGTCCCTTTTCTTTCCAGGATACCAATATGCTTTCAATATAATTTAAATTTCTTTTTTCATATACAGCCGCTTCATTTAATGCACAAATGACCATACGCTCATCATAATAAGATGCCAGCTGTAAGATTCTTTCCATTTCCATGGAGCTTAACGTTCGCTTAAACTCTGCTTCGAATTCTTCAATCAATGAGCGGTGCGATCCCTGCACTTTCCTTTGTTCCTGTGAATAAACACCTTCAATATCAAACTGCAATCCACCTTGTTGATAGGTGATATTCAAATAACCTTTGTCAGCCAAAGTCACAAAAAGATTTTCCACTTCTTCTACATCAATATGCAGCTTCTGGGCAATCATTTCATGATGTATCGTTTTATGCATATCGTTATAATAATCGATCAACAATAAAACCAAAGCCTCTTTAGGCTCCAGATGTAAAGATTCCAGATGATCTAAGATCCATACCTTGTGATCCACATAAGGAGATGTCCAATCCATTATCGTGCCTCTCTTTCATAGACTCGAACCAGTGTATCATAATCCAACAATAAAAGCTTGCCGGAACCTCGTATCTCATAGACAGGGTTGTCATACCCATACCCCAGTTGCACACTATCGGCCTCTATGCCATAAGAATCCTGTGCCGTTTTTCGAGCTTTATCATAATCCAAAGTTCCGATATCTCGGGTAGTGATTTCTTTTCCTGTCGCATCAAACCAATAAAGCGTTTCTTCCGTATATCCCTGATAGGTCAAATAATCAAACTGATGCGATGTTAAACCTTCTATATTCTCGACTTCTTTTTCTATCATATTTATTGTTTTGTTTGTGGTTTCTTCATAAATCCGATTTGGTCCGCTGATAAACAAAGACCATAAGACCAAAAAGAAAATCACAAAAAGCGCTGCCAGCAGGATCGTAAAGCGTTTACCGTAATGTCTGTGTTTTTTTGCCATAAGATCCCCCTTTTCATGTTTCTTATTATACATGAATCTTTTTAAAAATCATCCCGCATACAAAAAGAAACAGGAAACTCAAGCGAATTTCCTGTAAAGATCTATTCTTTGTTTTTTTTGTCTTTTGGCAAAAATAAACTCAACAATAATGACACCACAAAGACACCGGCTACCGCATTGCCGTTAAAGATGTCGCCTACCGCCTGTGGAAAACAGGAGAAGAAGTTTCCGGAAGTCTGTGTTAGGCCGACACCGATACAGAAGGATAGGGAGACAATGATCATAGTACGATCATCAAATACGCATTCCTTCAACATTTTGATTCCTTCATACATGATTGAGCCAAACATCATAACAGTGCAGCCACCCAACACGGATTGCGGAATCGAGTTAAACAAGGCACCTAATGGAGGAAACAAAGATGCAAGGATCAAAATAATAGCGCCCATAAAGATCGTAAAACGATTGATCACACCAGTCATTGTTACTAAACCAACGTTTTGTGAAAAAGATGTTAGTGGTAAACAGCCAAAACAGCCGGAAATCGCGCTGGAGAAACCGTCAACTGCTAACGAACCTTGCAGCTCTTCGGTCTTGATATCTCGATTTAAAGCTCCGGTACAAACTGCGGTTGTCGCGCCAGTCGTTTCGGCTGCCGATACCAAAAACACGATGGCGATCGTAAAGAAGGCACCTACATCAAAAATAGGCTTATGCTCTGTCAAAAAGACAAGCTTAGGCAAGCTAAAATATCCAACCTGTGAAACCGTTTCAGAAATACCAGACAGATCTACCATCGGCGCAATTCCGGCGGCCGTAAAGACAGTGGCCAAAATATAACCAAAAACAAGTCCAACTAAGATATTCAGATTTTTATAAACCCCTTTTAAAAGGTAGCGGGAAACCAGGCAAACAATCAGTGTAAAGGCTCCGACAAATAAATGATACCAGGCGCCGAAATCTTCAACACCGCTGCCGCCGCCCCAGGAGTCCATGCCAACCGACAACAAAGACAACCCAATCGCAATAACAACGCAGGCCGATACGACCGGAGTTAAAAAACGTCGCCAGTATTTTGCGCTCAAACCGACAAGACCTTCGAAGATACCACCGAGAATGACAGCGCCGACCATACCTTCATAACCAAGTGCCGGATTGGTGCAGATGATCAAAAGGCTGCCCAAGAAAGTAAAGCTCACTCCCATTACAATCGGCAGTCTTGAACCAATCTTCCAGAAAGAATAAAGCTGCATCGTCGTACCGATTCCTGCCGCAAACATGGCACACTGCAAAATCTGGGTGATTTCCGCAGCCGTCAGATGATTTTGGGTACCTTGTACGATGGCGGCTCCACAAACGATCATGACCGGTGCCAGGTTGGCCACAAACATCGCAAGCACATGTTGAAGCCCGAAAGGAATTGCCTTGCGTAAAGGGACTCGACCATTTAAACGATACAAGTTCTCTTCACATACCTCGGCAACCGGTGCTTCTTTCTCAAAATATGTTTTTTCTTTTTCCATCTTCTCTCCCTTTCCAAATATGTTCTTTATTTTACTTGCATACATCAATCCAATCAATAGGATTAGTCGTTTTTTCCAGCTCTTCTACACGCATTCGAATACAGGAATTGCTGCTACCGCAGGCCGGATAGACATATTCCAATTGTTTCAAGCTTTGATCCAGATAAACCTTGACTCCTTCCTTTAAGCCAAACGGACATACACCACCGATCGCATGTCCCGTTCTTGCTTCGACTTGATCTCCATGAAGCATCTTTGCCTTCTTACCAAAGGTATTTTTATATTTCGCATTATCGATTCTGGCATCACCAACAGCTACGATAACAATCGCATCTCCATCAACATCAAAAGCTAATGTCTTGGCGATATCTCTAGGCTGACATCCCAGGACATGGGCTGCCAGTTCAACGGTAGCACTGCTTTGATCCAATTCAACGATTCGATCTTCGATTCCTAATTCTTTAAACTGCCTCTTACTCTTTCAATTGACATACTCTTTCTCCTTTATATACTGTCCATTATATTTTTCTTGCATACAAAAGTAAAATCCCTTACGATAAAATCATGCCTAGAATCAAAGAAGATGTGATTTCTACTATTGAAATCAAAAAAAGTCGCTTTCTTACTTACCTTCATCGAACCAATCAGGAAGAAGAAGCCAAAGATTTTTTAAAAATGATCAAGAAAGAGCATCCCGGCGCCAATCATCATTGCACCGCTATGATCATCGGATCGATCGTTCGCTCCAATGATGATGGGGAGCCTTCCGGTACAGCCGGTCATCCTATGTTGGATGTCCTCCAGGGAAAAGGAATGGAAGATATATTAGCTGTTGTCGTTCGTTATTTTGGTGGCACCCAGCTGGGAACCGGAGGCCTTGTAAAAGCCTATTCCGATTCCGTGAAGATTGCTTTGGAAAAAGCAGCTTTGACAGAAATGACGATGTTTAAAGAATATGAGATTACTTTCGGTTATGAATGGATCGGAAAGCTCGACGGATATTTTCGAAATCATCAGATCGAAATCATCTCCAAAGAATACGAACAAACAGTCACATATCATTATTTGACGCAGGAAGATATTACTCAGGATATTTTGGCATTATCCAATGGCGCTTTATTCTGCACTTATATCAAAGAGTATCCCAAAGAAAAAATAATCGAATCATGATATACTAAAGGCGGTGAAATCTATGAATTATTATTCTTTATTTATCTTGTTCATTATCATACTATTGTTGATCGCATTTTTTCAGTTGTTGGCACCGATCCTATTACCACTTTTGATCATTTATGCGATTTACCGTCTTTTTGTACCCAAAAAAAGAACGACCTATACTTCTTTTTATGAACAGGAAGATGATCCTTATGAAAATACGACTTCTTCCAATCCACCAAAGCATAATGCCATTGACGTAGAATACACGGAAAGCGATGTAGAGGATGATTCACATGATTCTTAATCACTCGCATGGCAAAGATAAAGAAATTCGGCGTCTTTTATCAAAATCGATGTTGAATATGGATCCGGTCACGATCAGCACTTGGATGAAATACAAATACGATCCCAATGGGATGTTCTGTATTTTAGAAGATCAAAAAATCGTTGCCTGTCTGCAGACAAAAGAACGAACTTTGCACTATGAAGGAAAGAAGTGTAAAGCTTTGATCCTTTCTTTAGCCTGCACTTTACCGGATTATCGCCAAAGGCATTACTTTTCTCAACTGATGGAAGCTGCGATGAACTATGCCAACTGTAATCACATGCTTACACTTTGTTATACCAATTTTGCTAAGATCTTAGAGGCCAAAAGCTTTCAGAATGTTTCTAAAACAAAATACTATTGGCTGGAAATGGAAAACTGGTTACAGGGGGATCTAAAAAATGTGCGAACCTATCGTCCGGAAATGAATCTTTTTTCGATTTACACAGAATTCATGAAACATTTTGATGGCAGCATCCTTTTAAACAAAAACGAGTTTGATGAACAGATTCATTATTATATCAACTGCAATCATCGTATCGTAACCATGTATGATGGGGATACCTTATGTGGCTTTGCGATCTATAAGGTGATCCAAGATCATATTGAGATCGAAATCCTGATGTATATGGACTCTGCTTCTATATTCGACTTGTTGGCATATCTATCGACCCGGTGTAAATCGGTCAGCTTTATCGTTTCTCAGGCCGAGCGCTTTGAAAAACTCTTTCCTATGGAAATCCCAAGGAATCAGGGAACTGTCCTGGCTCGTTTAAGCAATTACAAGCTTTTCTCCATTTGGTCCGGAAAGAATGTCCATCATGCCAAAGAAGCATTTGCCGCTTTAGAAAAGCCAATGTGGAATCACATGATCGATTAAAGATAGTGACTGCGCCACTGGTAATATTCCTCGTCTTTTAAGGAAGAATCGGATTCTTCCTTTTTTTCATATAGAATAAAGGAATGTGTTTTAAATAACTCCAAAAAATCTTCCTGTGATAGTTTGGCCGTCCATTGTGGTGCCTTTAGATACACTTGCTTCTCTTTCATAAAAAGGATCAGCTGTCCCGAAGAAATAAGAACTTCTCCTTTTTCTAAATATAAATATGCTTCTTTACTGCTTTCGATCGTTTCCATAAATTGATTGTATCATAGAATTGTTACGCAAAAAAAGATGTTGATCATCAACACCTTTATACCAGAATCGCATCCTCTGCAGTAAAGCTTTCCAATGAATTTTCTTTTACCTGAATACAAATATAAGTCATATCCGTATTCGCATAGAACTGTCTTTTTCCTGCCGGCTTAATTTTGATCCAGTCTCCCTGTGACAATACGATTTCTTCCTTATCAACAATGACTTTACCATTTCCTTTTTCAATGTAATAAATTTCCTCATTTTGCTTATGTGCATGGACAAAAGGGACATGTTCTCCTGCCGGTAAAGTATTGATACTGATCTCAGCACCGGTCAGTCCTAGCTTTTCATGAAGCTCTATGCGTGCTCCTTGTTCTTTCGATACTTTTGTATAATTCGCCATAACTTTTCCTCCTTCTTTTTACACAGTTACTATAAATCGCAATGCATCCAAATACTAGTACGCACTTAAAAGTAACTGCGCAATTTATATTGAATATGTGCTACAATACGCTCATGAAAACGAAGAAAGAATTACCGGAATGTCCGGTTGCGACAACCGTATCTCTGATTGGAAGTAAATGGAAGCTGTTGATTTTACGAAATCTGATCAAACGCCCCTGGCGATTTAATGAGTTGATGCGATCCTTAGATGGCATTTCTCAAAAGGTACTGACAACCAGTTTAAGAGAACTTCAAAGTGATGGCATTATCTATCGAAAAGACTATCAATGTAACCCGCCAAAGGTTGAATATGGCATTACAGATCTAGGCTTGCATTTACAGGTTCTATTGGATCAAATGGCTGCTTTTGGCGATTATTATAAAAGCCAAATATAAAAACGACTATCCATGCGATAGTCGTTTTTGATTTAGTCTAAATAGTATTCTTTTAATACCTGGAAGTAAGCTCTAGGATGTGCACATACAGGGCATACTTCCGGTGCTTCTTTTCCAACATGGATATGACCGCAGTTCAAGCAGATCCATACCGTTTCTGTTGGGCTTGTAAAGAAAGTATTTTCTTCTACTTCCTTCAACATTGCGCGATAACGTGCTTCATGATGTTTTTCAATGGCTGCTACGCCTTCCATCTGTGCTGCAATCGTATCGAATCCTTCTTCTCTTGCTGTAGCAGCCATTTCTTTATACATATCTGTCCATTCATAGTTTTCACCGGCAGCTGCATCTTCCAAATTCACTGTAGTTGTAGGAACTTTTCCACCATGCAGCGCTTTAAACCATAACTTCGCATGTTCTTTTTCATTTTTTGAAGTTTCTTCAAAGATATTCTGAATTTTCACATACCCGTCTTTTTTTGCCTGAGAAGCATAGTATTGGTATTTGATGCTTGCCTGACTTTCTCCGGCAAAAGCCGCCATTAAATTTTGTTCAGTTTTTGAACCTTTTAATTCCATAATAGAACCTCCTTATACCTATTCAAAGTATATCAGTGAAAGCCTACCAAATCAATCATTATTCGCCCAATTTGGGGTTTGATTCCCTCGCTGCACCAAGATTGCTTTTTGAAACTGTGTCTGATTTAAAAACTCTAAAATTTTTACTTTTTCTTCTTCATCACACCCTACTAAAAGCTTCACTTCACAGTCTTTTTTCAAGATATCAGCACTAATGACAATGGCGCCTACATTGTGCGCCGATTTTTTGCCTTTGAACACATGGATCGGTTGTGTATCCGTTCCCACTGTATCCTGCAGATAACCATAGTCGACCGGATAAATCAAATTGGCATAGACCGGATGACTGCTTCCCTGTGGATGATCGATCTTACAGGTACTGCTTAAAAGCAGTGTATCCATCTTCTGCCAAAAATATGCATTGTTTTCAAGTTGTTCCATTTTAAAGCTCTCCTTCTTATCTATTCCTTGTTACTTTGCCTGACCGTTTTCGACAAATGACCAAAAATCTTGCGGCTCTGCTTGATTAAAATCAATGGTCGAATCCACATCCCACAACGAAACTTCATGTGTCAGATCATTATAGCCGATTCCAGCCTGTATTGCCTTACCATCCTCTACGATATAAAGACTTGGTGTATATAAAAAGTAAGGTGCCATTTTCAAAAGAATCTGTCCATCTTCGTTGGTCGTAACCAAAGTCATATCTTCTTCCTTTTCCCGTTTTAGATCAAAATCAGTACTGTCCAGCTTATAGAGCACCAGGCCTGCATGTTCCTGTTTAGTTTCTTCAATATAAGCATCCAGTGCCTCACAATAGCTGCAGCCTTCCCGCTCTACGATCACCACAAAATCTTCTTTGTCATCCAGCTTTTCCTGCAGTTCTTTGGCATCGATTTCCACTTCCTGAAAAGCTTCCGGTGAACTGCACCCACTCAGTAGTACCAGACAACACAAACTTAAACACGAAAGGAATTTCTTCAAATTGCTTCACCTATCCTTTTATTTCATCTTTGCGATCGCATCGATCGTTTTTGTGATCGAATATGCTAAATTTTCCAGTTTTTGCGGCCCTGTCTTCAATGCCGTCATAAAATCCATGGCTCGATCTGCACTAGAGAATACACCGGCAAAGCCGGCATCATACAAATCCATATATCCGATACCAAGTGCGCCGCTTAGACAAAATACCGGCTTTCCATGCCTTTTTGCCAGCTGACCTACACCGTATGGCACTTTGCCATAAAGCGTTTGATGATCACTTTGCCCCTCACCGGTAATCACGATATCACTTTGGGCAATCACATCTTCCAAATGATATTCCTGCATACATAATTGAATGCCGGGAACCATTTTGGCATGCAGAAGACCTGTCAAAACCGCTCCGATACCACCGGAGGATCCGGAGCCTTCATACTGATTGATATCTACATGAAAAAACTCATAGATCTTATCGCGGTAATGTCGCATGGCTTGATCGACCGCTTCTAACTGTGTCGGATATAAGCCTTTCTGTTTTCCAAAAGTATAAGCAGAGCCTTGTTTGCCCAACAGATGATTTTTGACATCGACCGCAATTAGGATTTCGACATCGTTCCAATCCACAAAGTGTCGCTTATCGATATAATCAACCTGCCCCAAGCTATAAATACCGGCTCTTAACCGTCGGTGTGAGGCATCAAAAAAATGCAGTCCCAACTCCTGCAACATTCCCATGCCGCCATCGGTTGTACTGGTACCACCTATTCCCAATAAGATCTTCTTATATCCTTTGGCTACCGCATCTTTTAATAAAAGTCCTACGCCTCGGCTATTGGCAATCATTGGATTTCGCTTTTCTCTTTCCACCATATTTAATCCAATACAGCTGGCAACCTCCATAATCGCCATATTCTGCTCAGGTACGATACCATAAGTGACTTCAATCGCCTTCCCATATGCATCTAAAACTTGCGCTGTGCTTGTATCGCCATGGTAAATATTTCGGAAAATCTCAGCGGTTCCTTCCCCTCCATCACACATAGGAAACTCATATACAGTATGACTTTCATTTGCGCTTTGAATTCCGGAACGAATACATCTGCAAACTTGTACCGAAGACATGCAGCCTTTAAAGGAATCACATGCAACTACAAATTTCATATATTCATTCTAACATACTTTACATCGAATGTATGAAAAAACAAATCCTTTTTGTTTCTTATTTTCATTATTTACATTTTTATGAAAACAACATCTTGTTTCCCGTTTTGTGAAAAAAAACACAAAAAGGAGATTTTCATGTCCTTAAAACGTGATATAATCTGAATATTGAAAATCGAAAGGAATTCTTTATGAAAAAACATATATTGATCGGTGTAACCGGAGGTATAGCCGCTTATAAAGCCTGCGATCTGGTCAGCCAGCTAAAAAAACAAGATATGGAGGTTCGCGTCATGATGACAAGTCATGCGGCAGAGTTCGTTTCTCCTTTGACATTTACGACCTTATCCTCCCATCCATGCGAAGTTGACCTCTTTGACCCATCCAATCCGGACCCCATCGCCCATATCAGTCTTGCGAAATGGGCCGATCTGGTACTTTTGATTCCCTGTACGGCCAATGTGCTTGCTAAAGTCGTGCATGGCATTAGTGATGATCTGGTCACAACGACATTTTTGGCCTGCACCTGTCCAAAATGGATAGCCCCGGCCATGAATGTTCATATGTATGAAAATCCAGTCACACAAAACAATTTAAAGCTTGCCAGAGAATTAGGCTACCAAATCATTGAGCCGGTTGTTGGTCATCTGGCATGTGATGATACCGGAAAAGGAAAATTAGCCGATATCTATACTGTACGCGACATGATCGTGCACTCCTTTCAACAAGAAAAGCCCTTATCAAACAAAAAGGTGCTGATCACGGCCGGGCCCACACAGGAAGCTATCGATCCGGTACGATTTATATCCAATCATTCCAGCGGCAAGCAAGGCTACGCGATTGCCAAGGCTGCCAAAGAATTAGGAGCGGATGTCACCTTAGTATCCGGGCCGGTTTCTTTACCACCGGTCGATGGTGTTCATACCATTTCTGTGACAACTGCTCTGGACATGTTTGAAGTGATGAAGGAAGAAGCACAAAAAGCAGACTATATCGTCATGGCTGCAGCCGTAGCGGATTATCGTCCTGCCAAAGTCGCATCCGATAAAATCAAAAAGACAAAGGAAGAAACGCAAATCGAAATGGTGCCTAATCCAGATATACTGGCATGGATCGGCCAGCACAAACAAGAAAATCAGATTGTCTGTGGATTTGCGATGGAAACCAAAGATTTAGATAAAAACGCACAAGAGAAATGCATTCGCAAAAACTGTGATCTGTTGATCGCCAACAATCTAAAAGTAGAAGGTGCCGGTTTTCAGACCGATACGAATGTCGTGACGCTCGTTTCAAAAAACACCTTGAAGCATTTGCCAAAATGCACAAAAGAAGAATTAGGCTTTTTGATCTTGCGTACCATGAAAGAAATTGAAGAAGGGAAATCTTTATGTTAGTTGCCATTGATATTGGAAATACAAACATCACCATCGGTATATTTGATCAAGATACTTTGATCGGAAATTATCGCTTAACAAGTAAAGTTCGCCGTACCAGTGATGAATATGGATTTATGTTGAAAACATTTTTAGACAGTTCCAAAGTCTATAAAGAAGACATTGAAGACGTGATTATATCCAGTGTAGTTCCTAAGATCATGCACTCCTTTCAAAACGGAATCGTAAAGTTTTTAGGCATCGAACCTTTGATCGTACGTCCGGGCATTAAAAGCGGCATCAGTGTACAACTGGAAAATCCAAAAAGTGTAGGTTCCGATCGAATTGCCGATTGCGCCGGAGCTTACTTTGAATATGGCGGACCTGTTCTTGTCATTGATTTTGGAACCGCGACCACTTATGACTATGTCGATGAAAATGGTTGTTTTAAAGCCGGTTCAATCAGTGTCGGTATTGAGACCGGAGCTAATGCCTTATGGACACAAACGGCCCAGCTTCCTGAAATTGAAATCAAAAGACCTACTACGATCTTAGCCAAAAACACCAAAGCCGAGATGCAGGGCGGTATCTTTTATCAATATTTAGGCGGTGTGGAATATACCATCAAACAATATCGCAAAGAAATCGGAAAGGATTTTAAAGTCATCGCCACCGGTGGTTTAGGCCGTGTTGTTTGTTCCCATATTCCTTTGATTGATGTCTATGATCCCAATCTCATCTTCAAAGGTCTAAAAATCATCTACGATAAAAACAAGGAGTCCGAATAACTCCTTGTTTTGTTTTATTCATTTTCTGTTTCTTCCTGTGAAGTCTCTGTATCTTCTGCCGGCTGTGTTTGTAGGATCTGTTCGATCTGATATTGCTTACCAAAAACACGCTGTACATATTCACTAAAACTTTGATTTTGTATTTTCTGCTCACTCATATAAGCACGTTCCCCAAAAATATCTTGTGTCTGCACTTCATTTCCATCATTGATTTCCGGCACACAAACCAGATAATACAGCGTTCTTGTCTGGTCCTTCCATGTAAAATCTAATCGGCAAATCTGGATGATACGATCGGTTGCTTCCGAGGAGTAGGATTTCAAAAAAGCCGCATAAGTCACCTGCAGATTGTCTAATTTCCAGTTTTCATCCTCATCGGTAGAACCATTCAGCGCTAGAATTTCCTGTGAATGATCTTGAACATAGGATCGCCCGGCTTCTAAAACATCCTCTAAATAGGAAGGATCGATCTGCGATAAAGAAGCATACCGGTCCAACAATCCTTCTACAGTCAGTTCTGTTGTCGTGTTTGTGATCTGATAATGATATCGCTGTGCCAAATTTTCATCATAGGTCGCTGTAATCGTCACCACTTCGCCATTGGAAAGATCATGATTCGGACTCACTTCAAAATCCACCGTATCTAAAAATTCCTGCATTCTTTGATTCAAATCGTCTTTTCGAGCACTGACGTCAATGGTTGCCATACCATTTTCTCCGGTATAGGAAACTTCTATGTTTTTGGTGATGTCAATTTCAACCGTTCGTAAGAAAAAGAAATAAGCCATGCTGATGAGGATCGTTCCCATCGTGATGATCGATATAAAATAGATGACTTTATCTTTGATTTTTTCTTGTTCCATATGGATATTCTAATCGAAATACGATGCGTTTTCCAGTGCCTGCTCCACATATTCCAACATCGCCGTATCGCTTTGGAGCTCCAGAATTTCTTTGGCATCCTGCACACAGCATTCCATCATCGCCTGATCTGTATTTAAATTGGCAAACAAGAAACCGGGAACACCACTTTGACGAAAGCCGAGTACATCACCGGGACCACGTGTTTTTAAATCATATTCGGTAATGGAAAAACCATCTGTGTATTTCTCTAACATTTTTAATCGCTCTATGGCTGTTTCTTCCTTTGTCGAACTCAACAAATAACAATGCCCCTGCCTTGGACCTCGCGCCACTCTTCCTCGCAGCTGATGCAGCGTACTTAAACCAAAACGATGCGCATCATAAATCACCATCCATGTCGCATTGGGAACATCTATTCCAACTTCAATAACCGTAGTGCTGACAAGGATATCAATTTTGTGTTCGGCAAACTGCTGCATGGTTTCCTCTTTTTGAGCCGCGCTCATCTTTCCATGCAACAAGGCAATCGATACATCCTTTAATGTCTTCTTCATACCCTCATAAATGGATTGCACACTGCGCAAAGAAGTTTCTTCATTTTCTTCAATAGACGGACACACCACATATCCCTGCCATCCGTCTTTGATTCCCTGCAACAACTCTTTTAAGATGGGTTTCATGCTGGAACCGGGTACATACTGGGTCTTTACCGGTTTTCTTCCCGGCGGCATGGTCTTGATATTGGATACATCCAAATCGCCAAACAGGAAATGAGCGGCCGTTCTTGGAATTGGGGTTGCTGACATCATCAAAAGATCCACGGCTTTTCCCTTTTCCAAAAGAGATCTTCGCTGACGTACGCCAAAGCGCTGTTGTTCATCCACGATCACAAAGCCCAGATTTTTAAAGGAGACAGCTTCCTGAAACAAGGCATGCGTTCCTACCACCAATAAGATACTTCCATCAGCCAGCGATTCCAAAACCGTCTTTTTTTCTCTGGTACTTAAACCGGACACGTAAAGATGCACAGGTAATCCTTGTTTTTTTAGGTTTTCATAGTGCTGTCGTGCCAAAATCTCTGTCGGCGCCAAAAAACAAGACTGACAACCTGAAAGATAAGCGGCATAAAAAGCCGTGCTGGCCACCATGGTTTTTCCACAGCCGACATCGCCCTGTATGATACGAAACATGATCTTGGTACTGGATAAATCTTCCAATACATCATCGATAGCTTTTCTTTGATCTGGCGTGCATACATAGGGAAAGCTCTGTACAAATTCTTCCACTTTCTTCATCGAAAAACGCTTTGGTTTCTTACTGATTTGTACTTCTTCTTTATGTAAAGCCTGCATAACACATTGAAAGCGCAAAAACTCTTCATATTTCAAAGTGCGTATAGCAGCCTGTAAAGCCTTTTGGCTCTGTGGTTTATGAATCTGATGAAGAACGGTTGAAAGATCCAAAAGGCGATATTTTTTAACCAGTCGTTCCGGTACAACAGACTCTATCGTATCGGCATAAGGCAAAGCGGCATCAGTAATGGCTTGTATATCCGATTGTTTCATTCCTTCGGTTAAAGAATACACCGGTATGATCCCTAACTGCTTTTCGATCGGTTTAAAATTATATTGGGCTACTGTGACATTATTCTGTCCTTGATACGTTCCAAAACAAGTGATCTTTTTTCCATAGGTAAACTGTGTCGTCCATGGACGATTAAATAAAGTGATCGTTAATTCTTCATTCCAGCTGATAACTTTAAACTTTGTCATAGAACGATTCTTGCCAAAGCGAACCACAACTGCCTTTGAACAAATCAAACCTTCAAAACAGACATTATCCTTTACTTTCCACAAAGAAAAAGGCACTGCCTGTCTGGAATCATAACGAAGAGGATAGATACGCAGTACATCTTCCACCGTTTTCGCATTCATCTTTTGAAGAAAATCACTTCTTCTTTTTGTGAGTTTTATTTTTTTTAGTTCCATGATCGATCCATGTCACTCCCACCTTTGATAAAAAATTACATTCCACTACAAGATAAAAAAGTCCGGTCAAAAATAAAATGAAAAGATTCATCAACATTGTCGTATTCAAGCCGGCCGAAGCCCACATCACAAAGGCAAACATCCAGGAGAACATCGGATTTCCAAAAACGAGGATGCTCGAAAGAATCGCATAGCCATCAAATCCTGCTCCAATGGAAAAAATACCTCTTGTCAGCGTATCGACAAATAAAACCAACAATAAGATCATACAGTATTGATTCCAAATGGATTTAAAGGAATGTAGAAACTTATCCTCGATATAATCTTTGATTTCTTTTGCGCCGGTGATGTTTTGTGCCAAAGCACTGTACATACATAGCTGCAAAGGCTGTGCCAGCACGATCAACAGCGCACATAATACTTGATAAGGAATCGATACATACCATTGATCCAATGCATAGACTACACTATGTAAAGGCGACAAAACACCTAATGTTATGATCAATAAAACGGCTTCCACAACCAATATCGGCAATAAAACCTCTTTTGTCCGTTCAAATTTAACTTTCCAGATCTTGGTACAAATCCAATATAAACCAACCGCGGATGCCATTCCCAAAAGAATCGTATATACGATCAACAATAGAGAAGAGCCTAAAAAAATCGTTCCGTAAATATAAAATAAATTATAAAGAAAACTCAACAAGATAGCCCACCCCATAGGTGCCATTATATTCTTAAAGGAAAAGCTGGGTTTTCTTTTTGTAAAAGTCTGCTTCATATTATTGCCTCCGTTTTACAGTGTAACAGAATCCTGGCCGATCCACAAAGCCTTTGAAGTCGGTGCATGACCAATCAGGGAAGTGTGAGAAACCGGTATATTGAATTGCCTACCCCAATCGATCAACCATTCTCGATCCTGATTTTGATCCAGTTCAGTAAACTGACCTAAAAGAAGAGAATCGATGGAAGAAAAAACATGCATCATTTCCAGCTGTGCCAGATACGAACGAATCCGGTAGCGATTGCCGGAATAGCTTTCTAAGAAAAGAGAACGTCCTTCCAGATTTGGGAAATATTCTGTTCCGGCCAACTTTAAAAAACAGCGAATATTTCCCCCGATATAAGCTTGATCCGTATATGCGATTGAAAAATCTTTATTCGCCAAATCCAATACTTCCTGCATTGGCTCATGATGACGAACCTGAAACAACAATGTCTTCTTTTTTAGCCCCAGAGCATTTAATACACAAGTCAGATCACTATATCCGCAAAATATACATGGACTCTTTTGATACGCCAAAAGATCAATATATGGAATGCATTCATTGGCAATATCACCACCACTCACATCAAAGATAAAATCAAAATCTTCCTGAAACCACCGATTTAAATGTGCGGCTCTTGTCTTTCCATCGACATCTTCACTCAGGTAGGGCGTAATCTTAACCAAATGTCCTTCTTTTTCTAAAGCCTGACATACATTTTCAATCGATTCCGGATAAACCGGATTTGACAAACGGCATATTCCAATCTTACTAGGCATAGTGCTCTCCTTTACACTCCTTTTTAAGATGGTATAATGATACCATCTTAAAGACAGAAAACAAAGAAAGGGTATGAACATGGAAAAAATCGCAGTTGTGACAGATACCGGTTCCAATATGTCCTTTGAAGAAGGTGCACGTTTAGGAATTCATGTACTTCCTTTACAGATTACCTTCGGGCAAACCGCTTATCAAGATTTAGAAGAAATAACGACCGAACAGATTTATCAAAGATTAAAGAACAAGGAGCTTCCTAAAACCAGCATGCCTGTTTATTCACGCATTGAAACTTTATTTAAAAAGCTTCAGGCTGATGGATATGATACGATTTTGGGGGTTCCATTAACATCCGGTCTTTCCACCACAGCAGCTACTATGCAGAGTGTAGCACAGGAAATTGGCATTTCTTTTGTATTATTAGATTGTTTCAGCACTTGTCAGATACAAAAATATGTGGCCATCCAAGCTAAAAAATTAGTAGATGCACATAAATCGTCCAAAGAAATCTTGGAATGTCTGCAGCCAAAAATACAGAATGCGAATTCGATCATCCTGGTAAAAGATTTAGAACACTTAAAACGGGGCGGTCGATTGACCCCAATGGCTGCCAAACTGGCTTCTCTGTTAAAAATCTTCCCGATCTTACAGATCAATCAACAGACAAACGGAAAAATCGATGTCTTTTCAAAAGTACGCACCGAATCCAAAGCTTATCAGTTTGCACTTGAACAAGCAATTCAACAAATGAAAGATATTCAACATACAAAAGCTTTTTTGATTCATACGGAATACCAGGAAGGCGTTGATTTGATGAAAAAGACACTGTTAGAAGCCGGTATGCCGGAAGAAAACATTCAATTTGAAGTCATCAGTAGTGTCATTGCCGTACACACTGGTATGAAATGTACATGTTTGCAGTTTATAGAGGAGGTATAGTTTATGAAAACAGTAACTATTTGCATAACAATGGAAAATGGAAAAGAAATCAAAGCTGAGCTTTATCCGGAAATTGCCCCAAAGACCGTAGAAAACTTTGTGAACCTAGTCAAAGATCACTTTTATGATAGTTTGATTTTCCATCGTGTGATTCCCGGATTTATGATTCAAGGTGGCGATCCATTAGGAACTGGCATGGGCGGTTCTAAAAAGAACATTCCCGGGGAGTTCCAATCTAACGGATTTGTCAATCCTTTAAAACATGAACGCGGTGTTCTTTCTATGGCCAGAGCTATGGATCCAAATTCCGCCAGCTCCCAGTTTTTCATCATGCATCAGGATGCTCCACATCTAGATGGACAATATGCCGCTTTTGGAAAAGTTTTAGAAGGCATGGACGTGGTTGATGAAATTGCCAATACACCAACCAATTTTCAGGATCGTCCTTTAACTGAACAAAAAATGCAGTCTATCGTACTCATTGAGGAATAACATGAAAAAGGAAATTGATATCTTAAAGGAATCGCAAAAAGTCCTGTCCAAGTTAGATCAAGGCATTCTTTTAACCACGAAATATAAAGAAAAGGTCAATACAATGACGATTGGCTGGGGTACGATCGGCATCGAGTGGGGATTACCCATCTTTATAGCCTTTGTGCGTACAAGTCGATACACCAAAGAAATGTTAGATCAATCCAAAGAATTTACTATTAATGTTCCTATCGGTCAAGATGTCAAAAACATCATCGGTTATTGCGGTACTCGCAGTGGAAAAGATCACGATAAGATCAAAGAAATGGATCTAACCTTGGTTCCCGGTGAAACGGTTAATGTACCAGCTATCAAAGAAATGCCGCTGACTTTAGAATGTGAAGTCTTGTATAGCCAAAATCAGGAGCTCCACAAAATACCGGCAGAGCAACAAAAGCGCTATTATCCACAAGATGTAGATTCTTCGGTTCCCGGAAGCAATCAGGATATCCATGTCATGTATATCGCTCACATTAAAAAAGCATATATTTTAGATTGATACAGCAGCTGTTCATTTTGACAGCTGTTTTTGTTTGCAGGCTTTCAAATTCTATTTTTCAAAGATATCCTTATTTATCCTAATATCCCTTAACTCTTTCCCATATCGTTTGAACTTATTATTAGCACAACCTTTTATGGTTTTACTTAGTAACTTCTTTCTCTACTATCCCCAAGACCTTATTCAAGCAAACATAATGCGGAAAAGGCATTGCCTGTGCAATGCCCCTAGTTCAAACCTAGATTTGATTTTCCTAACATACGATCTTTTTGATCATCTGTCATTTGAGACCATATTTCTTCAAGAACCATGTTCCAATTGATCGGAGCCAATTCATCTCGCTGTTCCTGTGCAATGATTGCCGACAACAAAGCAACAATATCTCTTTGTTTCAGATCATTACGCAAGATCGGCATGATACGTTGATTCCCCATACGAAATAAGGCAAGGACCATATCTACATCAACTTCCATGTCAGCTGCCAGATTCGTAACGGTAGAAATAACGTCTTCCAACTTTTTTGTGGATTTGATCTTTTTTGTCTCTATCATAAATTTTCCCATCCTTTCTGTTATATATATACGTAAAAAATGGGAAACTTTATTAATTTTTTTTCGATTTTTTTAATTTTTTATCTACGAACTGGTTTAAACCCGAAACGACTGCGAAAATTATCGGTATATTGATAAGCACATAAAGCTTTTGTATCCATGTCAACGCCCCTAATTCAATACAAAACCAGGCCTGTAAAGATGGTACAATGCAACAAACGATAAAGGCCGAGCACATTAGAATCACTAAAAGCATTCTTAATTTTGTCATCGGCTTACATACGGAAATTAACACACATAGCGCATTACATCCGGCAAGTAAAGTACACATCGTAGAGAATTGTGTATAAGTTAAATTTTGATGCCCTAAAACATCAAAACAATAGACACCAATAACAGCCAGCAAAATACAGAATGCACCCGGTAAAGCCTTGGAGAAAACAGTTCTTAAAAAGTGCCCCTGTACGCGTGTTGTATTCGGTTCCAGTGTCAGTACAAAGCTTGGAAGTCCTGTTGCCAATGAAGATATCAGCGTCAATTGAATCGGTAAAAACGGATAGCTTTCCAATAAAAATAATGTCAACAACGAACATCCTAAGGAAAGCAATGTCTTAACTAAAAACAAAGAAGCCGTTCTTTGAATATTATTGATAACGCAACGTCCCTGATTCAAAATGGAAGGCAAGGCCGCAAACTGATCCTCCAACAATACTAAAGATGCGATGTTTTTGGTAGCTTCGGAACCAGACCCCATCGCAATGGAGCAGTCTGCTTCTTTTAGAGCCATAACATCATTGACACCATCGCCGGTCATTGCTACCGTGTGCCCTTGTTTCTTTAATGCCAGAATCATATCTCGTTTCTGTTCCGGTGTAACACGACCAAATACAGAATGTTCTCTTAATGCCAAATCAATATCCTGTACAGTATTCATATCAACCGCCAAGCTTTGCACCCCTGCTTTTTGTGCAATCGCCTGCACGGTATTGGCATCATCTCCGGAAATGATCTTAATATCGACCCCCTGCTTGTAAAAATAAGAAAGGATCGTTTGGATATCTTTTCGCAAAACATCCTGGATCAAAATCAAACCGATTGGTTCATGATCCCCCAATAAAGAATGTTGTACACTTTCTTTAGCCTTGCATAACGTTAAAACACGAATGCCTTGTTTGGCGTATTGTTCAATTTTTTCCACAATCGATGCATCCGGCTGCTTCACGATAAAAGGATAAGCCCCTATGATATATCCTTCTTCTTCAAACAATACAGCACTTGCCTTACGAGAACTGGAAAAAGGTATGATCTGTTTAACCGGAACCACTTCAACCGGGCAATACTCACGAATAGCTAACGCTGTAGCATTCTCATCCTGTAGAGCACCAAACATTCTGGAAAGGATCGTACGAATTTCATTTTGCGAATAGTCTGATAACGATTCGATTCCGGTCACTTTCATACTGCCTTCTGTTATCGTTCCGGTTTTATCAAGACATAGTGTGTCCACTCTTGCCAATGTTTCAATACAGTAAAGCTCCTGTACCAGCACTTTCTGATTCGCCAGGCGCAAAGCACCAATCGCAAGCGCAATACTTGTCAATATGACAAGCCCTTCCGGAATCATGCCTACAACAGCTGCAACCGTGCTTAAGATCGATGCGTTCAAACTATATTGCGAAATAAAAAAAGACTTCAAAAACAACAAAATACCTGCCGGAAACAATATGATCGTACAAAAACGAATGATCGAATTGATTGAATCACGAAGCTGTGAAGGGTATTTCTTCTCTCTTTTCGCATGTTTCAAAATAGAGTGGACATATGTATCCTCCCCGACATGTACAGCCTGCATCTTGGCATGGCCTGCCTCCACATAGCTTCCTGAATATAAGGTATCTCCTTGATTCTTATGGATCGCATCGCTTTCTCCTGTCAATAGTGATTCATTGCATTCTACTTCACCAGAAACAAGGAATCCATCTACACAAATCTGATCACCTGCCTGCAGTAAGATCAAATCATTTTCCACAATTTCATCCACTGGGATTCTATCGATCTTTCCATCTCGTAAAACATGTGCTTTTTGTTGATTCAACAATGCCAACGCATCCAGCTTTTTCTTTGATCGCACCTCTTGAACGATTCCAATCAGAGCATTTCCAATCACAACGCCCATAAAAAGCATATTGCGATAAGAACCTGTCAAAATAACTAAAAAGGCTAAGAAAACATTGATCGCATTAAACAAAGAAAAAATATTTGCCTGTAAAATCTTTTTGTATGATTTTGAGCTTTGATCTTCTATTTTATTCGATTTCGCATTTAAGACTTGACTGGCACTCAGTCCTTTATCCATATCGGTTACTTTAATATCTTTTATGTCCATATTTCTAGTATAACAAAAAATACAGATTCAAATCTTAAAGAATTATTAACATTTTCCTGTGATGTTTAACTTTTATTAATGATGACGTTCTGCCTTTTTAAAAGGTTCTGGTCTTCAAATATCGTTTCAATAAAAATGAACAAAAATAAGGTATTGTCAAAATATTATTTTCAAATCCGATGTTCTGTGACGTGATTTTTATTCCTTTTTGAATATCAGGATATTGTTCACTTTGAATCAAAGTCTGTAATGATTTTGATGTTCCTTTCTTGGCTTTTACTTCAACCGGTATTAAATGATCAATGGTGCGTACAAAAAATAATGAGCTTCTCAATGTATTTACAAAAAAATGAGCGAGTTTTTATGAAATGTTACACTTTTATGAGCCACTTTTGGGTTTCTTTCTTTAGTCTATCGATCCAATTTCTTTCAAGCCACATCTTTTTTAACAATGTCTTGACCATTTCTCTATAGTCATGGCATATGTTATTTGTTCCAATGGAAAGTTAAAAATAAGGCATTAATAATCACATATAAAATTTCTTATGATACACTTTACCATTGAATAATTTCATTTTCTTTAAAAAACCTCTTTAAAAGAAAGGTAAGAAAATAAGGGAATGTAAAAATATTCTTTTCAAATCCTATATTATTCATTGAAAGTTTAATGCCAAAATTTAATATTTTATTTTCTAGAATTTTATTCAATGAAACGGCTTTTCCTCTTTTTGCCTTTACTTCGATTGGGACTATTTCATTTTTTACTCGAATCAAAAAATCTAATTCGATCGTAGAATCTTCATTCTTATAGAAAAACAAATCCTTATACCCTTGTTTAACTAGGGATTCCGCTACTAAATTTTCAAATAATGCCCCACTATAAATATCAAAATTTGCATTCTGTACAAAATCCTTTTTTGATTCATCGTCAATGGAAGCCACCAAAAATGAGGTATCTCCATAATACATCCTTAAATTATTATCTATTTCATTGCCTTTCAAAGGTAATGTCAAATCCATAACGTTATACGCTAAATTTACTATACCCGCATCTTTAAGCCATTCTTCACATCCTCTGTAATCTCTGAATCTGGCACCATGTCCCAATTTAGTAATTTGGTATTTGTGGTTCTCTTTCGCCAGTTGAGATGTGATATGTCTATATACATTTAAAACTCGAGCAGTGTTTAAACCTTCAACATAATTTGTAATATCTTCTTCATAATTTAAATGAATCTGTTCCTGCATCTCTAAAATCCCACTGAAATTCTCTTGAGTAATGAATCGATCTACAATTGCAGGCATCCCACCACAATAAATATATTGTTTAAACAAACCATTTAATGTATTGAATATGAATTCGGGAAGTGGTTTTAATTCTTTCATAAATTTATAGATATACTCAATCTGATCTTCTGTATATCCTTTAGCCCATAAAAACTCTTCAAAATCTAATGCTCTTCAAAATCTAATGAATACATCGTATAGTCTGTTTTATAACCTACAGATATACTACTTACTTTCTTATATCTAGCGCCTAATAGCGATCCACTACATATTACATCGTATTCATGTTGTTCATAAAAAAACTTTAATGATGTAGCCGCATTCGGATATTTTTGGATTTCGTCAATGAATAATAAAGTTTTTCCAGGAATAAAATTAAAATTTGGATTCACCAAAGACAAAGCCATGATTATATCTTTTGGATTACTAGTATTTTCAAAAGCCTGTATATATTCCGGATTACGAATAAAATTCAGTTCAACCAGATTCTTATAGTTCTTTTTTGCGAATTGTCTGATTGAAGTTGTCTTACCTATTTGTCTTGCACCCTTAATAATCAAAGGATATCTATCTTCGTTATTTTTCCAATTTTCCAAAATCAGATCCACTTTTCTTTTTAACATATTGATCATCTTATACTTATTAAACACATTTTTGGAAACTATTATGTTCATATTTCCACATTTTTGGATATATTTTACTCTTGATTTTACACATTTTTGAAAATCGTTTTGTTTGTTTATAATAACCAATGCTAATATTTTTCTCTTCCTGTTTGACTGGATCCTTTTTTGTTTCCAACTGTTCAATTCGTTCTTCTAAATTTTTAATGTGACTTGTCTTTTTTTCCATAAGTATCTCATATTCTATTTCCATAAAATCATATATTTTAGAATCTTCTGTAGAATATCATATGCCACATTCTTATCTCTTTTATCGATGAAATAATAAAAGGCTCGTTCGAATATTTGTTGTTCCTCCCTTTTTAATCTCATTTCTGTTTCCATAAAATTAATTTGCTTTTTCACCAGTTCTTCTTTATTTTGTGTGATATAGGCGGATAAGCGTATATTTTCACGATAAAAAGCGGGAAAACTGATCTTACTGATAAACGAATCTAACACTTTAAAATATGTATCAAAATCATCTTGAGCGATCACCAAAGATAATCTTTTCCATACATGGCGGCGTAAGTGCAAATAGTAGCAATACTACATTTGCGCATAGCGGTAAGAGAACAGGAATCAAAAAAGATAAGAAAACAAGAATAAACAATAAACTAATACTTAATACATTCATACTAAACCTCTTCTGTAGTCAAGTATGACCAAAAAATTATTTATATTCAATGTTCAATCGTACAAAAAAAAGTCATGCACTCAAGCATGACTTATATCTTCTGTAATGGTGTATTGGAGAGTTTCTCAACCGCCATAGCATACGAATCTATCTGCACATTTGTTTCAATCGCAAGCTGCAAAGAAAACATCAACAGTCGAGTATCAAAGGCTTGAAGATCCTCGTTATAGTAAATCGCAGGATATTGCCCTAATTCACACAACATTGTGTCCAACTTTTCTCTATCCACAATATGACTAAGGCCCACAACCACAACATTTTCCTGTGACACTGCTTTTAACCCATTCAACAATGCCACATATGGAGTATCTGCCATTTGTACCATCATCATCTTCGGTGATGGTCTTTGGGCCAACTTTAAAAGCCATTCTGTACTGCAGCTGACTACAATTTGTCGGCAGCGATCATCCTTCTGAAACACCTGCACCGATGCTTCCAAATTCTCATAAGAATCCGTTTCATCCATACAATCATCAAAAATCAAAGCTGAATACTCCATACTCCATCCTCTTTTCTATCTGTTTATTTTAGATCGGAAGGCACTGTTACTTTTATATTAGTCGGATCTCCTATCACCACTTTTACACGAGTTTGAGAATACCATTCCACCAGTTGTGTATCATCCGTTGCGATCTTTTGTTCCTTTTTGGCCGCTTCATGACATTTCCTGATCAAATCCGTTTTAAAACATTGCGGTGTTTGTGCATTATACAATACATTACGATCCAATGTCGATACAACATAACCATTTTCTACTATTTTTACCGTATCGACACTTGGTACCATCAATACACAGGCGTCCTCTTGTTCCAAAGTTTTCTTCAGTTCTTCGACTTGTTCCCTTTTCAAATACGGTCTGGCCGCATCATGAATAAACACAATAGGGTACTTTACCGCCTGCAATGCATTATACACACTTTCCTGTCTGGTTTTTCCACCCAAAACCAATTCGATTCGATCTTCTTTTTTATAACTCTGCATGGCTTCCATATCCTGTAAAGAACAAGTCAATACGATTTGTGTACAATCTGAATCCGATAAAAACAAATCTAAACTATGATCAAGAATTGATTTCCCATCCATTTTATAGAGCACTTTATTATAAGGCAGCTTTGTACGAACACCTTGTCCGGCTGCCAGTAAACATACACTGTATTTCATGTTTATATTATATCAGATTCGTTGTGCTTTTTTATACGGAATATGACCATACTGCCTGCATTTGTGATAGTAAAGTATCTGGATCCCATGTTTGATTGGTATGCTTGATGCTGTTTGGATCGATAACGGTAAACTCTCCATCCTCCATGCCTGTAACCAAGATAAAATGACCAACTTGTGTAAAATCACCGGGAAGCATACTACATACAAGAATCTGATGATTTTCTAATCGTGCCTTCATATCTTGTAAAGAGACTTGTGCTCTTTCCACCTGTACACCATAGTGTTGGGCTGCATCCGTTAAAAATTGCCAGTCTGTTCCTGCTCCATTGACATAAAATCCCTGCTAGGAAGAATAGCTTGCCAAAACATCCGGTGTAAGTGACGCATCTTGTAGAAGATAACTAAAAACCATAGACAGACAGGTAGGAGCACACCCTGTCAAATAAATATCATTTTCCCCATAAGGAATATAGCCCCATCTAAGATCCCATTGTAATAGTTTAGGAATGGTATCCAGCGATTCACTTAATGTTCCAGGACCATTTGTATAGTTTTCTTTCTGCGGATATGCTTCTACAAAAGACAGTCGATCTTCATCCTTCAATAAAAATTCCAGTATATCCTGTGAATATTGATCCAAATGTAAAAAGATTGGTTTATACTCGTGATTTTCTAAAGTTTTCTCTTTGAGTTGATCAAATGTTTCCTGCGTAATGTGTTCCGGCTTGTTCACTTGCAGTATTTCTTCTGTGGGATACGACAGGAGCTTATATACACCAAAGCCTATGAATCCCAAAACCAAAAATACAGGTAAGATCAAGACCAGTAATCTTCCCCAATACACTTTTCTTTTTGATACCCTTTTCATAATGTGCCCATTATATCATTTTCAGGTCAAAAAAGCTTGTATTCTGCCAGAAAAAGCGTAATCATGTAAGTGACAATAAAACATAAAGAAAACATACAGGAGGTGTTATATATGTTACATGAAGTTAGTTTTCTTTCTTACAACAAGCGAGATCAGGTACAAGGCTGGATCTATGTTCCTGCCTGCAAGCCAAAAGGAATCGTTCAGTTGATTCACGGATTCGGAGAACATTCCCGCCGTTATCTTCACATGATTGCTCACTTGACCGAAGCCGGATATATTGTGGCGGCCGATGATCATGTGGGCCATGGAAAAACGGCAATGATTAATAATACCTGGGGCGATTGGGGCAATGCAGGGCCTCATACGATGATGGAAGATGAGCATACACTCAAAACAATCGTGCAGGAAAAATATCCGAATCTTCCATACTTTCTGTTTGGCCACAGCATGGGTTCTTTTATTACTCGTGATTTCATGGCCACTTATGGCGACGAATTAACAGGCGCTACGATATGTGGAACAACAGGTATTTTTAGAGGTGCCAAAGAAGCGGCTGCTAAGATCAAAGAAGCAATCGATGCCGGTAAAGGAAAAGAAAGCGATTCACAATTTACTGTCGATTTAATGGGCTGGATGTGTGAACGAATTCCGGATGCCAAATTAGGAAATGAATGGATCTGTGCTGATCCCTATGTTCAACAAGATCATGCCAACGATCCATTTGATGCCTTCACAAAACCGACAACAAATCAGGCCTTGTATGATTTTACCCAAATGATGCAATGCATTGAAGGCACAGAATGGGCAAACAAAGTTCCGGTTGATCTGCCAATTTATAATATCGGCGGCGATCAAGATCCGGTTGGAGAATATGGAAAAGGAATCTATGAAGTGACCAACTGGTTAGTACAAACAGGGCACAAAGTACAAACAAAAGTATATAGCAGTTATCGTCATGAAATCCATAACTATGCTAATATCAAGAATGAAGTAGAACAAGGTATCATTGATTTCATGGATCAAATCCTTCGTTAAATATTTCCAAAAAGAGCATTCCTAGTCCATAGAGATGCTCTTTTATTGTGTATTTTACAAGTCCTATTCTAGGATGCCAAAAAGAAACAGATCTAACAAGTCATTCACACCCTGTATCAATGTATTCATATTTTGTGTTCTGTCAGATACAAATTCTCTTAGGATAGACTGAAAAAAGATATCTAAGGTTTCTATATATCGAATTGCTTTTTCTTCATCGATTTCCTTTCTCAAATTTATCTTTTTCAGCTGCTCTTTTAAAAATTTATGATTTATTTCAATTAACGGTTTTCGCAAATCATGAATTTGAACCTTTAAATGTGCCGGTGGTCTGACCATGGCGGTTTCCATGATTGCCTTTTGTTGTAAATGGTGATCAAAATAAGTCTGTCGAAGCAGAATAAAATCTCGGATAGAAAGTGAAACATCTTTATTTTCTATTTCCGGCAGCTGTTTTTGTACAAAACTTGTTAAATCTTCAATGACCTTTTGTACACAAGCTAGAAAAAGATCATCTTTATTTGAGAAATAATGATACATCATTCCTTTGGAAATTCCATGTACTTTACATATTTTCTCTATGTTGACATTTTCGTAACCTAGCGTCCCGAATTCTTGGAAAGCAGCCATGAAAATACTTTGTCGGCTCTTTCTTTTTCTTTCCTCTTGTCGCATGTTTTTCCTTCTTTCCCTTGATTTAGCTCATTGGCCCATTCAAATCCCTTTTTGGCAAAGAATACGGCAATGACTTCATTTATTACAGCGGCTGCCGCAATTGTTCCTTGTAAAATAGTTGCACATTCTAAAGCTGTACTTTGAAGCATAGATACCGCTATACCGGTAAAAACTAAAGATACGCCGGAATGAGGCAGTAATGTGAATCCCAAATATTTGCGAACTGTATCCGGTGCATGACTCCATTTAGCACCCACATAGGCTCCAATATACTTTCCTATTGCACGAACCAAGATATATACTAGTGTATAAAAGCCAGCGTTTAAAATCAAATGATAATCTAGCGGTGCCCCTAAATTTAAAATCACAATCACAAGAGAAAAATGAATCGCAGGATTTATATATTTCATAATCTGATCCAATTTGTTTGGTGGAATACAGTTGGCAAAAGCTGCCGAAAAACCCATTCCCAACAACATAAAATTAAATATAGGCAAAGGTAATTGTTGACTGATCCAGAAACCGCTTCCTACACAAACCAATAACATTCCAATCAGGACCATCAGCATGGATTGTATTTGTTTTAATTTTTGAAGCCATTTACCGGTCATAAAACCTAGAATAAGTCCTAAGAAAACAGGAATAAACACAAACAACAACATAACACCAATGGAGATCGAAGTCGTTGAAAGTTGTGTGGCAACAATCGCAATGACGGTAAAGAAGATTATGGCCCCCACCAAATCATCTAAAGCCGCCATGGGAATCAATGTTTTTGTGACAGGTCCGTCGGTTTTAAATTCATTGACGATGGATAAAGAAGGAGCTGGTGCTGTGGCTAGAGCTATGCCGCCAAATAGGAATGCCAAATAGAGAGGAACATCAACAATGGAAAAGATGATACCAAAGGCCACAGATACAGCTATAAAAGTACCTATAGATTCTGTCAATGTCATGATGAGAATTTGTTTCCCCGATTTTTTCAACTTGTTCCAAACCATTTCCGTTCCAATCATAAGACCCACGATACATTCCAATAATTTTACAATCATGATAAACCAGTCTGATTCCAATATTTGTGCATCTAACAAATGAAAAGCATGGGGCCCTAAAAGCATTCCTGCAAGCAACCATCCCAAGATAGCCGGAAGTTTTATTTTGGATACGAATTTTCCCATCACCAAAGCCATTAAAATAGACATTCCTAAATAGAACAACTCCATGTTCAAGATCCTCCTTATAGATGAAATCGTCTATTTATGATTATACATATTAAAGACGAATACGTCTATAATTTTGCATTAAAAAAGCTGGACATAATGCCCAGATTCTAACCATATCAGGATTCAATGACTTGAAGGATTTGACGAGATGCCTCTAACCCCATCACTTTACTTTCCGTGAATCCTTTTTCAATACATTCGATTGCGTGTTGTACTTCTCCTGTAAAATCACTTTTCATCGATACTTTGATTTTTTCTTCTTTGCCATCACGCATCAATGTAGCTTCGGTATTCTTCCAGAAATTCTGACAGTGAATAGACCCTTTTTCTCCATAAATATGCGCTGTGTTTTCCATTTTTGATACCCAGCTGGTGGCAATATGCGCCATTATACCGTTTTCATATAAAATATTAGCCTGTGCATGAATCGTAAAATGATCATTCATCTTTTGATCCATAAGCTGTATTTGTTTGATTGAACTTTGTGCCATGAAATTGGCATAAGCAATAGGATACACGCCAATATCGTACAAACAACCGCCACCTTCATCTTCAAAATGCCAGGGAGACACTGCTTTCTTTTGGACCCATACATCATCCGCATCCTGCGCTTCGATCAAATGCACCTTGCCGATGATTCCTTCATGTATCATTTGATGAATTTTTTGATTTAGCGGTGTAAAGACACACTTATGCGCTTCCATCAAAAACCGATGTTTCTCTTTAGCCATGGCAAAGCACTCTACCAGATCTTGCGTATATAATACCATTGGCTTTTCACAAATCACATGTTTATCATGGGCTAAGCAATTTAAAATATGAGCTTTATGCAATGGGTTGGGTGTACATATATAGATGACATCCACCTTTTCATCTTGTAACATAGCGTCCATAGAGTCAAAGAAACAAGGAAGGGTAAATCGTTGAGCAAATTCTCGTGCCTTTTGATAACTGCGAGAGCACACCGCATACAATTGCGCATTTTTAGCTGCTTGTATGCCTACAGCTACTCTATGCGCTATCGAGCCCAGTCCTAAAATGCATATATTTTTCATAATGCCTCCATCTATAAAATTCCATAATGTTTTAAAGCATAGACGATTCCATCCTCTTTTGCGCTCTTTGTCACAAAATCCGCTGCTTTTTTGGCCACGGGATCAGCTTCCTGCATTGCAATACCAATTTTGGTATACTGAAGCATTTCCCTATCATTTTGTCCATCTCCAAAAGACATGGTTTCTTGAGCACTCATCCCAAAATAAGCAAGCATGGCTTGAATGCCTTTATCTTTTCCTCCCTGTTTGGAAATGATATCCACCCCATAGGGATTCCAGCGTGTAATCACGCAATTTGTTAATTCCCGGGCTAATTGACGGCTCTTATGTTCATCAATAAATGCTGTACATTGATAAAATGGCTGATCCTTGTATTTTGCCACCTCTGGGACTGTACTTGATATAGCTTTTTGCGCCCGTTTCACTTGATCTGTTACCGTATTGATGTAAAGACGCTCTTTTTCAACGATGACCATGGGAAAAGCACGCGATGTAAAAAGATGGATTAATCTTTCTTTATCCTTGCCCTCAATGGGATTGGCAAAAATCACTTGTCTTTGACGATCCAGACAAAGCTGCCCATTTAACAACACATAGCCATCAAATGGAAAATCAATCTGCAGTTCTTTTAATTCTGTAATGTGTCGCCCTGTTGCCAGAAACAGTAAAATTCCTTTTTCCTTTAAAGTGTATAAAGCTTTCAGAGTATTCTCTGAAATTCTTCCATGGTCATGACAAATCAATGTTCCATCCACATCAAAAAAAATTCCTTTTATATTCATATCGAAATCCTTCCTTATAATTAGTATATCAAAAAGGATCGACTTTAGGTGCCGACCCTTATAGAATCTCTTGCCGCCAAACTGACAAGATCATGAAAGGAGCTTTACTACATTAAGCCAATCCAGGAGCATCCAATAGAAATTACGATGATTCCTACAATCAAGACAACCGGACTGATTTGTTTTTTCTTTAACAGCCAGAAACAAAGCAGAGTAACTGCCATAGGCAAGATGTTCGGGAAGATGTTATCAAAGAATTGTTCCTGTACCGCTACTTCGATACCACCATCAACAGTGATAACCGGAAGCAATGTAATCGATACATAAGATGCAATCAAAGCCCCGATAACTGTAATACCCAAAATTGTTGCCGCATTAGCTAAAATATCAGAGTTGGATGTGATCATATCAATGGATTTTGTACCTAAACGATAGCCTAGTTTAGTCCATACAATACGTAAGATCCAAATAATGAGATATGTTAAGAAGAATACGATAGGACCTAATACGGATCCCTGCGTCGCAAAGGAGCAGGAAATACCGGCTACAATCGGTAGAATCGTAAACCAGAAGATCGCATCACCAATACCGGCAATTGGCCCAAACAAAGCCAGTTTCAAACCATTGACAGTTTCACGGTTAGCGCCTCCTTCTTCTAAAGAAATCATTAACCCCATCAAGAATCCAACCAGGTTGGGATGGGTATTGATGAATCCTAAATTATCGACCATAGCAGCGGATAATTTTTCTTTATCATCTCCATAGATTTTTTTCAATGCCGGTAACATGGCCCATGTAAAGCCACAAGACTGCATACGCTCATAGTTAAAGGAAGCCTGCAGGAAAGATGAACGAATACCCAGCATCGTAATATCTTTAGATGTCAGTTTTTTAGATTCCGACATTAGTGTCACCTCCATTTAATCCAGCTTCTTCAATGGCCGCTTCAACTTCTGCCTTACGCTGTTTTGCCCCAAAGAAGTCCATCAACGCAAAGATCAGACCTAACAAGGCTACCGGTAACAAGTTTGGCATATCGATAAAGCATGCCATTAAGAAACCAGCGATAAAATAAGGAATATATTTGACTTTCATCATAACGCGAAGCAGCATACCAAAACCAACAGCCGGTAAGATACCTCCGGCAATTTCCAAACCGTGTGTGACGATTTCCGGCAGCCATTCTACAAATGCCTGCATAGGAGCCTGTGCCACATAAGCACAAAGGAAAGCCAATACACCATAAGTAATTGAAACAATTCCCATTGTCAGATAGTTGATATGTGCAATTCCTTTAATATCGGCATTGGCAGCACAATCGTCTGCTTTTCCCATAAAGAATGAGAAGGCGGAGTAGTAGAACAAAATAATGTATTGTCCCAAAAATGAGAATGGTAAACATAAAGCCAAAGCTTGTTCAGGTTCACAACCGGTTGTATAAGCAAGAACAGTTCCCATGAGTCCGGCCATAACCGGGTTTGGTGGTTGTGTTCCTCCAGCCGGTGTTAAACCGGCAAAAGCTAGTTCAATCAAAGCACCTACCTTAAGTCCTAGAACAACATCTCCCAAAATAATTCCGGTAAATGTAGAAACCATTAAAGGACGGAACAGGAAAAATGCTTCCAGGAAGAAATCCAAACCTACGATAATACACATGATCGCAAGTAAGATTCCCTGTATAAATGTAATTTCCATAAATCTCTCTCCTTGTATTATTCAATCGTAGTTTTTGTATCTCCGGGAACATCTTGTGCATACACATGAATGCCTTTTGATGCCAGGTATTTCAAATCCTCCATATCCTGATCATCAACATAGACCTTAGCGGTAAGCTGATGTTTCCCCTCTGCATAATGCATGTTGCCGACGTTGACTTCTTTTATTTCAACTCCGGCATCCACCAGTCGACGCACATCTTTAGGCGTCTTACAAATGATGAAGATTTTTTGACTTGGTGCTGCTTTGTCAATGATGGCAGCTGTTTTTTCAATTGAGAAAAAACGAATTCCTACACCGGATGACTTTGCGGTTACAGTCATTAACCGCTGGGTCAGTTCATCTTGTGCAGTTTCATCGTCGGCTACAACCAGTAAGTTAGCACCGATAGTTTTTGTCCATGTCACTCCAACTTGACCATGTACCAGACGATTATCAATTCGAGTTAAAAGTATGTTTGGCACTTTCATCTCCTCCTTTCTCTTTACACCTATATTATAGCAAAAAGCGTGCCAACTTCTGTCGAGCACGCTGAATACGCTTTATATAAAGCAATTTTTATAGATAATTTAAAATATACATAATTTCAGGATCCGGTATTTCGACACTATAATGCATTTCAATCCCACTAAAAGCCTGTCGTACGATTTCCATTCGATCTTTGTTTTTCGCTTTGAAATCTTCCATGCCTTCCACATTTTCAATTCCCTGTCGAAGCATCAGTCTTTCAATCAGACAACTAATATGTACATATAATCCCATTCGAACTGTCGCATCCATCGTTTTATGCAGAGCACTTTCCACCTGTACGACAAAATCTTCTACATCATCAATAACCTTTTCTGCATTTAATATTGTCAAATGATTTACGATATTGGAAAGAGTAAAATTCTTCATGATATTCTGTTCGAACATACTCTGCTCATCCGAATTTAAATACGGGCTGATATACTTCATCAACTCCTGAATTCCATCGCTGGCTACCAAGCTTTCCAAAGATAGATACTCCACGTCCTCTACACATGGATCTAATGTTCCAACGATCAAGCGTATATTGTATTGTGAAAAGATCGCATCTTCTTTGCCATGATCTAAAATAGACTGATAATCATAAGGAATGATATCCAGTTCAACCGGCTTAGGCAAAGAGCTTTTCAACAGTTCAGAGATCTTCTTGGCCACTCCAAATCCTGTCGCACAAAGTGTTAAGATCGCATCTTCTTTTCGAATTCCTTCTATAAAGTGTGTAGATAAAGAAAATTCATCTTTTACATCCCGTAAGATTTCTTTTACCACTTTTCCATGTTGAATCGCATGCCCTACTTCCAAAGCTGTTGCCGTGGATACGTAATTAATCAATCCGATATTACAGTTTGAAAGATGTATCTTCTTATAAATAGCTTCCAAGCTTCCCATATCCACTAAGAAAATTAATTCCTGAATTGGGCTTTTGCGTTTCAAATAATCTTCCACCAGCTGCACGATCTTATCAATGGAAATCTTAAGTTCCATATCAATACCGTCAAAGATATGTTCCGACAATAAATGATTAGCTGTATCGGCAATACTGCTGGCAGTCGAATATCCATGACACAAGATCAAACCTACACGTCCATTATTTTCTTTCTTTTCTGTATCAATCAAAGCAAGCGTCATGATAACACGCATGAAATCATCCATTTTGATATCTAAGTTCAATGATGCATTATCGACAATTTCATTGGCTACACTATAATCTCTAGGAGACTGTTCTTGAATCAATGTCTGAATGGATTGTACTTCCTGCACATGAAAAGATTGCCACAACATCGCATCTGTTGCGTTTTTAGAGTATTCCACAAACGCCTTGGAATAGATTTTAATTTGGTTATTTGGCACCGTAAAAGAATACCGATTCATCACGATAGAACAAATCTTGTCCAACATCTTTAACAAGTAATCTTCGTTGGAACTGATAGAACGATACTTCTGTCGAAAGAATAAAAGATCAAAAAGTTTTGAATCAAATATTTACAGCGAGTAATGATCTGATGTAGGTCTTCCTCTTCGTCCTGACAAGTCTGAACTGTTTCCAACAATCGATCATACAACTGCAACAGCGGTGTTTTAGACTTTCGTTCTTTATTCAGATCCGTAATAGAGATCATTGCCTCGTCTTCCTGATCATAGTTTTTTAACTGCAGTGTATTCATCGAAGCAAATAAATATTCCGGTAAATCTAAAAGTCGAATTCGAAGTGCATTCTGTTGTTGATGAACAAGTACATTGGCACATGTAGCACGTATCACATTCTGTAGTTCTCCGATATTGCCTTTATATTCATGATCCAACAAGGCCTGATATGCCAGATTCGAAATAAACACATCTTTTCGAAGATGGTTTCTTTCCTTCATCAACATCGTATAGATCAACTCGATCTTTTCTACCTGGGGTCTTTGACTGAGAGAAGGAATTGAAATCACGATCGGTATTCGTCTAAGCATTGTCCTTAAAAGAACTTGTTGAGGATCTTCCGTCGTTGCGAAAATCAAACGACAGCTGGAACGATACCAGTTTTCATTATCTCCTACTTTATGATAGATTCCCTTATCCATGAATTGAAACAATTTTTCCTGACACTCTGCCTTTAAACAATGAACCTCGTCTAAAAAAAGCACTCCTTGATCAGCTAATTGGATCAAACCTGCCTGTTCATTTTCTGCACCGGTATAAGCACCTTTGACATGTCCGAAAAGATTGTCGGTCAAAAGCTCCGGATTGTTGGCATATTCAGAACAATTCAGGGCAATAAATTTTGATTTTTTATCTAAGATACCTTGATGTATGCCATATTCATACATCAAATTCGCAAGCATGCTTTTGCCTGTACCGGTAGGGCCATAAATCAAAATGGGAAGTCCGTGATCTGGATATGTCACGGCAGCCTGACAATGTGAAATCAAAGCACGAAGTGATCCGTTGTAGCCAATCATTTTCTCAAAGTCATGATTGGTCATCCGCATCAGATCGTCCATCGAATCATAAACGGAATGTTCCAAAGACACTTTTAATTTTTCTTCTAAAATCTGGCGATCAAAAAAATAGACAGGACGTGAATTTACTTTGACTACGGTACCTTTCTTTACAAGTTCATTCAGATATTGTGATGCCGTATTCCGTGTAATGTGAAACGCACCTGCCAGAGAGGCAGCACTAAAGCGTTCATCTTCACAAAGTTTAAGAGTTTCACACCGCTTTTTTAACTCTTGTGACAGTGATTTTTTTATATCCATAGTCTATCTCCTTTTCAGCTTTTCAAAATCCAACAATTCAATTTTTTCTGTCATCGTTCCCGGCACATCCTGATAAAAAATCGTATTTCCTACTTCGTTTAGATAGTTTAAGTCCTGCACATCCGTTTCTGTCAAATACATTTTCTTATTTAACGGATAGCGTCCTCTTTCATAGTGAATATTACCGATATTGATCTTAGGAAAACGAATTCCTTTTTCATATAACTTGCGCACTGTTTGGATATTTTTAACGATTACAAAAATTTTCTTTGTATCTTTTTGTTTCTGAAACGTAGTCACAAAATCTTCAATTGTATAGAAAGCAATGTCCAGATTAGCCGCTTTGGCAATACTGGCCATCAGCTTTTGTGAAAAGACATTATAAACCACTTCTTCATCCACCACGACAATCGCATCAATATTTAAAGCACTGCTCCATGTCATACCTACCTGTCCATGCACCAGACGGTTATCTACTCGAATTAATTGAATCTGCGACATCATACCACCTCTAACCTTTACTCTTTCTCTTACTGGAAGAAAGGATTCCGCAATGTTCTCTATATTTCGCAATGGTTCTTCTTGCGATAAAAATACCTTGGTTTTCTAAAAGAAGCTGTAATTTGGCATCACTGTAAGGATGCACATGATCCTCTGCATGTATCAAATCAACGATTTTTTCTTCAATTGTTGCCGCATCCACATCCATGAAACCATCATGTGACAACAACTTTTTGATCGGATAATACCGATTTTTAAACTCAAAAGATTTTCCTTGAATAGCTCTGGATACCGTGGATACATGCAAACCACATTCCTTGGCTACTTGTTCCAGTGTACAATGTTTCAAACCGGCTCCGGAAACAAAAAAATCCCTTTGATAAGAACATAAAATCTGAAGAATCTGTAAAATCGTAAGACTGCGTTTTCGCACCTGATTTAAGATTCTATCCGCTTCCTGGCGTAGAGCTTTCAATTCCCTGGAAGAATATTCCAATACATCCAACTCAAAATCCTGGTTGATCATCTCTACAAGAACTTGTCCTTGTTCAACTGATACTCTTGCTTCCGGCTGTAAAGCTATAGAATCTTTGGCGTAGTTACATCCTGGCTTTGGATTCAAGCTTTTAATAAACTGAAACCCTTCTTCAATTTCTTCCAGGCTCAAACCTGTACCCTCAACAATAGTTGAATAATCATGAGAAGAAAGCTCTTTTAAATAATCGCAAAGAATTTCTCCGGTTTCACTGGCAGCATGCGGTGAAACTTCGCATTGTACTTTTAACGATTCTTTCAAGTGAAAACAATAACACCCCAGCGACTCCATATGTCGCAGTTTATTAATAGCCTGCATGATTTCTTTTTTTGTATATATGGAATGTGATACAAGAGAAGAGAGGTTTTCTTTAAAGTAGCCATTTGAATCTAACATCGAAGTTAAATAGGCAATCATATCTTCACTAAGACTGTTCTTTTCGAATCGGTTTTGTTCCAACATGACATCCAATAAAGATGGCTTCTGGGTCGCAAACATCGTAAAATCAGTTTGTGCCTCATCCGATGCCTGATAGCGTAGAAAAGGGTTATGTGAACTGATTTCCATCAAAAAAGCCTGAAGATCTTTATTATTGAGCTGTAAAACTTCCAGTGATCGTTTCATATCCTTATTAAAGACCGTTCTCTGTATTTGATCCGGTTTTAAGATCATTCTTTGTTTCATGACTTCAATATAACGAAAATCCATTTCTTTTTCAAACAAAAAAAGGATGGCTCTTTCTTCCATCCTCCTCATCAACCATTGATGCCTTATAAGATCTTATTTTCGTGGAAAGCGCTCATACTTCATATTGTATGCCTAATCTTATTCATGACGTGCAACGGTTAATTCTGTCATCATTGTCACACCAAATTCGATAATTTTCAATTCCTTTTCTCAGAATTCGCAAATTAAGAATCTGGATAGAACGAAATACTTTTCAGACCTTTATACTTTTTGATACAATATTGGCATTGGGGGAATATCTATGCCAAAAATCTATACCGAAGAAGAAAAGTACCAACAAAAAATCAAAATGTATACAGCCGGATTAAAGATGATTTCTCAAAACGGCTACAAAAATGTTAAAGTGGATGACCTTGTAGAAGTAGCCGGCGTTTCCAAAGGTTATTTTTACCTGTTGTTTGAATCCAAGGAAGAATTCATCTTAGATGCCTTGATGTGGCAGATGGGTAACGTATTCTCTGCTTTAAAATGGGCCGATAATGCTGGCGCCAGCAGTCAGGAAACCGGTTTTCTTTATCAGTCTATGTTCAAAAATTTCAACTTTATCCAATATTCAGATATTACATATATCAAGAAAAAATGCACCCAGCAGATGTGGGATAAGTTTAAACACTTTGAAGAACAGTATTTCAAAAACATTTTAAAACTACTGGGAAAAGACGATGATAAACACGATCCTCGTGTGATCAGTAACCTTTCTTCCGTAATCTTTTTATCCTACAACAGCATGAAAGATGAAGAATCTTCTTTCTTTACCGATAAAGCAAATGATGTAACACAATTATTGTTGGAGACATTACATCGATATCTACATGAATAGTCGATCTATTGATCGGCTTTTCTTTTATGAAAAAATCTATATTTCGAAAGTATTAATTTTTGCTTTCGATAACAGACTGTAAATATACAATTTTTGTATCCTTTCTTTTTAATTCTCGAATCAGCTGTTCTCTGGTATAAGAATCATAGCGATGCGCATCCATTCTTCTTTTTTCAAAGATATAGCCTTCCGACACTTCAAAAACTTTAGGGTCATTATAATAAGCAGTCACCCATTTTTCTACTGTTTTTAAAGGAATATCCATCTCTTTGGCAACCATAGAAGTTGATTCTCTGTTTTTACAGATTCTTACACAAACCTTATTTTTTAATTCATTTGAATAGGCTCTGACCATGTTATCCCTTTCTTTCTTAATGGGACAAATATAAAGAACTATATAAGAAGACGAAATCATCGCTTCTATACCAACTATTTCGCAAAAAAAACAAAAAAAAGAAAGGCCCCTATGCATAGAATTTGGACACTATTTTAAGACGGTAAAGGATCGTTAGGCCTTTCTTTTTATAGACGTTAACTTAAGATGATTCGGGGAATAGGAGAATCCCTATAAACAATGAAATCAAAATATATGGAGTACCTATACAAAACACAGCAAATTTTAAAGGATCTCATTGTTTAAATAAGGGTAGTTTATTATATCCTTACCGTCAAAAATAATAACTAATTTTTAAACGCAGTCAAATTATACGTAAACAAACTGTATTTAAATTTGGTCATTACATAGATATCATATCAGATTTATCTGAAAAATTCCATAGCTTTCCATTTTATTTTACATATTTGGCAAAGAGGGAATCTTGTGAAAAAAAGGCGGCACAACCGGCCTTATGCTTTATGTTTTCCGATAGGTAAAACCATTGGACAATGATAATAGGGATCTTCGATGATCTTACATTCCAAGCCATAAACCTCTTTTATCAGGGAGGAAGTCAAAATGTCTTTCGGTTCTCCCTGTGCAACCAATTTACCTTTTTTTAAGGCAAACAGTTGATGGCTGTAACGTACGGCCAAATTAATATCATGTAAAACCATTAAAATCGTTATCTGCTTTTTCTGATTCAATTCATAAAGACGATCTAATATCTCTATTTGATATTGAATATCTAAAAAGGTAGTTGGTTCATCCAAAAACAGGATATCTGTATCTTGTGCCAGAGCCAGGGCCATCCAGACTCTTTGTCGCTGACCACCGCTTAAAGAATCTACCTGCTTATCCGCAATATCTGTGATATCCATCCATTCCATAGCCACTTGAATCGCATCCAGATCTTTTATATCCATAGTCTTAAATGCCTGACGATAGGGAAATCTTCCCCGCGAGACTAAATCAAAAACGGTTATGCCCTCAGGAACCTGGGCAGATTGTGGCATCAACCCCATCTTTCTGGCTAAGTCTTTTGATTTATACGTCCAAATTTCCTTTTGATCCAGTAATACCTGACCTTTCTGCGGACGCAGAACCTTACACATATTTTTCAATAAAGTGGATTTTCCACATCCGTTTGCTCCTAAAATTACGCTGATTTTTCCAGAAGGGATTTGAAGTTCTATATCTTTCAGTACTTCTTTTTTATCATAGGCAAAGCTTAGTTGTCGAACCTGCAATGTATGCATTATCCTCTTCCCCCTTTTTTGTTTAATCGCAATAAAGTATAAATCAAGTAAGGCGCTCCCAGTACACCGGTGACGACGCCTACCGGATAGCGAATCGGCAGCACATTCTGTGAAATACAATCTGCCAATAAAACAATCAGGCTTCCTACCAGTCCGGCAATCAATAGGCTATTCTGATTGTATCGACTGATCTTTTGGGCAATCGGACCAGATAAAAAGGCAACAGAAGCAATCGGACCGGTCGTAGAGGCTGCAACCGCCGCAAGTAACACAGCACAAATAAAAACAATGATTTGTGTTCTTTTCACATTTACCCCCAGTGAAACAGCCATTTCCTTTGATAGTTTTAAGATCTGCACATGGGGCTGTATCAAGGTCAAGATGACTCCAAATATCACTACGATTGGCAGCAGGCGGAACACTTCATCCATAGAGGAATGATTTAAACTTCCTGACAGCCATCGCATGGCGTTAGAAAGATCGTTAGGTGCTGCTTTTAAGATCATATAGGAAATCAAGGCTTGCAGAAAAGCCTGTATACCTAAACCGATTAAAATCATCTTTGTCAGCCTGGAAGAGGTATTGCGGGCAAACAGGTTGATCAAAAATGATATCAATAATGCCCCTATAACGGATAATATCGAGATAGAAATTCCACTCCAGTGTAAAATAAGCAATCCAAACATCGCAAACACAGCCGCACCGCTGTTTACCCCAATAATATCCGGGCTTGCCAAAGGGTTTCGGAACAATGTTTGAAACGAATGTCCGGCCATGCCAAACGCAAAACCGCAAAGGATTCCTACCAGTAAACGAGGCAGCCGAAGCTGCACAATCGTAAAATTGTCTTGATGAATCAAAGCATCAATCACTTCCGCAGGTGTATAAAACGTATTTCCACACATCAGTTCGAATCCGGCCGCAAGCAGGATAACCCCATTTAGAATCAGCAAACAGATCCACATTTGTTTTCGTTGCTTATATGCCAGTTTTTTGATCATAAACCTTTAACCCTGGCCTTTCTAACGATCCAGATAAAAACCGGTGCTCCCAACAGCGCTGTAACAATGCCGACTTCAAGCTGTGATGGTGCAAGCAGAACTCTTCCTAATATATCCGATATCAATAACAATATACTGCCGCCCACAGCCGAAAACGGAAGAAGTACAAGCATATTATTACCACAAAAAAGGCGCATGATATGCGGTATCATCAAACCGACAAACGCAATAGGGCCAGCCAAAGCTGTAACAGAAGCACAAAGGAGAACCCCGGCCAAAGCGGCTAATGCTCTTGTTCTCTGCACTCTAACCCCTAATCCGGTAGCCAGCTCATCCCCTAAAGAAGTCATATTTAAAGAATGCGCCAATACAAACGACAAGGTCATTCCGATTCCAAAGCAAATCAAGAGTGATTGTACACCTGACCAGTCAGCTCCGCTTATGCTGCCAGTTTGCCAAAATCGAAATGTATCCATCACCTGTGTATTTGGCATTGTGATCATACTGATAAAAGACTGCAGGGCAATTGAAACCGCTGCTCCGGCTAATACCAGTTTCAAAGGTGTTGCTCCTGCTCCTGAAGATGCGATCCCATAAACCAAAAAGCTGCTCAACAACGCCCCCAGAAAACCTAAGACTATATAGGGAAACGGACCGCTGATCCGAAAAAAGGAAATGCCGCAGACCACAAATAAAGCGGCTCCGCTGTTCACACCTAGAATACTGGGATCTGCAATCGGATTTCTTGTGATGTTCTGCATCAGACAACCAGATACAGCTAAAGATGCACCGGCCAATACACCAAAAACCGTTCGAGGCAGTCTTTGTTGGATTACGCTGATTTCAAACGATTCTTTTGATGTCGTAAAAGCTTCCAGCAGCGAAGAAAACGAAAAAGATTTTGCCCCGATCGATAAAGATAAAATCATCACAACTACCAGTAAAATAACTAAAAGAACAAATACATATATTTTGCCTTTTGTCTTCATACTATACTTGATCTGCGGCCGTGGCCAATTCTTTTAAATAAGAATCAATGGTAGCTTGAATGCTTAAAACCGTCGGTGTAGCAGCACCGGCTAATTCTCCATCATTTTCTAAAACCACTACCGATCCTCTTTGAATAGCTTTGATCTTTCCAAACAACGCATCTTTTCGCAATAAATCTAACGTAGTGCTATCTCCATATGTTACCAGGATATCTACATCATTTAAAAGATCAGCATATTCACTGGATAAGGAGATAGAGAAATCATCGGCATCTTTTACCTGATCTTCTAAACTTTTTGGGAAGCTTAAGCCTAAATCTGTTAAATAAGCTGCTCTTGGATCTTTAGGTAAGTACACATAAAAGGAACCTGTATCCGATGTATCTACCCATATAAAAGCAGCACTCTTTCCTTCCAACTGCAAATATTCTTTTTGTTTATCCTGAATCATCTTTTCTGTATCGGCAACCAGCTGTTTTCCTTCTTCTTCCATTCCCATGCCTTTGGCATCCAGTAAGACTTGTTGGCGCCAAAGTGTCTGCCAAGGTTTGTCGGGATAAGCAATCACAGGTGCAATTTGTGATAACGTGTCATAATCTTCCTGTGTAAGTCCAGAATATGCCGCAAGGATCACATCCGGACTGGTATCGGCAATAGCTTCAAAATCCAATCCATCCGTATCATCAAAAACAACAGGATTTGTCACACCGAGATCCTCAAAAGCTTTTTGTGTCCAAGGATGCAATCCCTGTCGACTCACAGAACCAAAATTTGCCTTTGACACACCGACAGGAACCACACCTAAAGCCAACGGCACATCCTGATTCCCCCAGGAAATCGTTGCGATTCTTTCTGGTTTATGATCTAACACCGTTTGTCCAAAAGCATGTTCAATCGTAATAGGATAACCTGTTGAATCCGACTCTTGTTTATTGGTATCCACTCCACTATCTGTACTACAGGCAGCAAGAACAAAACTTAAAATTGCTGCAAGACTTACTTTCCATATTTTTTTCATACAACCTCCTTAGTTAGCTCTAGCTAACATAGTGTATCGAAAAAATAGAATGATGTCTAGTGAAATTATAGATTTTATAGATGCTGAACTTTCATCTCTTTGATCGTTTAATCTTTAGAAAATAAAAAAAGGGATTTCTCCCTCAATGATAAACGGTTGGCAATTGTATCACATCGATGTTCTCATTTTCTATCTCGACAATACTGACAGAACAATTGGGAACCAATGCTTTGGTCAAATTTTTGGTAGCTGCGAGCTGTCGAAACGCTTCTGAATTCTCCTCTAAGAACTGTCGAATGATCGATCCATGACTGACAATTAAAACATCTCCGGTTTCTTTCTTTGAAATCTCTTTGCATGCACTCAAAAATCGTTGAGCAGCATCATGTCGATTCTCTCCGCCATGCTCGTAGAACACCTCCGGATTTACGACACCATCCGGGAAAATTGTTTTTGTATATTCTGCCTCGTAATCTCCAAAAAACACTTCTTTAAAGCGTTTATCCTTGTGAATAGGAATATTTCGATCATGAAGTATCAGCTCCAATGTATCCCCTGCTCTTTCACTTCCCGAATAATATCCGGCAGACAAGGAAACTGTATCAAAAAATAAGCGCAGTTTCTTTGCCTGCTCTCTTCCCTTTTCCGTTAAAGGAGAATCACACCATCCCTGAATACGACCGATTACATTAAACCAGGTTTGACCATGTCGAACAATATATAGCTTCATGCACTGCTCCTTTCCAAAACATTGACTATTTCTTGTCTTTTTGTTCCCAGAACCATTTTATCTTTTATCGTATATTGATAACGGAACCCAAGCTTCTCCTGAACTCTTTGGCTTTGTTTGTTTTCACTATAGTAGCCACAGAAGATGCGCGTAAGTTCTAATTGGGAAAAGCCATAAGTCAATAAAGAATTTGCCACTTCCGGTACAATTCCTTGTCCCCAATACGCTTTGCCAATCCAATATCCAAGTTCTGCCTCTTTATCATGCAGTTCCACATTTGCCTGTCCCTGAAACATCAACGAAATACATCCGATGATCTCATTAGTCTCTTTTAGAACAATGGCATAGGTTTCTGGAAAATTAAATACATTTTTAATAATCTCTTTGGACTCTTCTACACTTTGATGAGGCGGCCATCCTGCTCTCGGTCCGATATCCGGATCCTTTGCCAAATCGTATAATCGCAAAGCATCCTCAATCTTCCAGTGTCGTAATAAACATCTTTTTGTTTCCATGTGTTTATTGTACCACAAATTATATTAGTGGATACTAACTGTATGAAATTGCAGTTTTTGTTGGTCTTTGTTAGAATGAAACATACGTAAGGGAGTAGTTATCTTACAAATAGGTAAGTGAGTAAATCAACATATTGATCTGGTGATCTGGTTTACTGTAAAAAACGAGACTTATGCGATTTTTTCGCATGGGTCTCGTTTCTTTTTGGGAGGAATTATGGATACTTTTACTTTACTTTTAACCGCTGTTTCTCTGGCCATGGATGCAAGTGCGGTCTCTTTAGCCAAAGGTATGGCATTGCCAAAAAAGAGTCTTTTACAATATGCTTTTATTCTAGCTTTAGCCTTCGGTATTTTTCAAGGTATCATGCCTTGTATCGGCTACTTTGCCGGCAGTCAATTTTCCATATTTATATCCAAGATCGATCACTGGATTGCTTTTGTCTTATTAGGCATCATCGGTATCAATATGATCAAAGAAGGACATGAAGCAAAAGAAGAATGTGAAATTCTTCATTCCATTCCTTTTAAAACCGTTTTATTATTGGCGATTGCCACCAGCATTGATGCTTTGGCTGTCGGTGTAAGTTTTGCCTTTTTACAAGTCCCTATCCTATGGGCTGCTTTGTGGATTGGTGTCATCACTTTTATTTTATCTTTCTGTTGTGTCCTCATAGGAAAAAAAGTCGGTTCTGTTTTTCAAAAATACGCCGAATATCTTGGTGGATGCATGTTGATTTTCCTCGGCTTTAAAATTCTTATTGAACATTTATTCTTCTAAAAAAAGACAGAGAGTCATAAAAGCTATTGATATGATCCCACTAAAGTGGACACACGAAATAAATAAACGTGTATCTATGG